>Ga0307488_10003121_pt1 | contig 13911 bp, 14 predicted proteins | sample SB02metaG_FD_202248 | JGI IMG/M metagenome (GOLD analysis project Ga0307488, IMG submission 202248) | Sea-ice brine microbial communities from Beaufort Sea near Barrow, Alaska, United States - SB 0.2 | ecosystem: Environmental > Aquatic > Marine > Coastal | place: USA: Alaska | collected... | reverse complement strand
GCATCATACGCCTGCCCTGTGGCCCACTGCATATTTGACTGGCCTGAGCAAACCCAGACCTCGCCAACCAAAATATCTTTCAAGGTGATGGAATCTCCGCCCGCCTTGATGTTCATCGCCTGCCCTTTGGCACTCATCGCCAGCTTGGCAAGTTTCACTTCCCAACGACCGTCATCTCCCGCCTTTCCTGAAACCTTCTGCCCGGCAAACTCAACCGTGACCTCAGTTCCGGCATCTGCCCAGCCCCAGATTGGCACGTTATCCAAATCGCGCTGCAGCACCATGTTGTCTCCAATAATGGAAGACAGTTTCAGCTCAGCCATCGTTGAACCCGCCGGAAGTACAGCCGCCAATGCAACCGCGATAGAAAGACAAAAAGTCGGGATTTTCATTGAGGAATTTCACCGCAAAACCGTTCGCGGGTCAATGCCGCAACCATGCCTTTTCAGAGATCCTGAAAGACTCGTCGCCATCACTTCGTCAACACAATCACCCGGGCATATTTTGCACGGAAAACGCCCGCCAATTCACGGGCCAACTCCACTTCGCCGATCTTGTTTTTTGCGTTCAAAATCGTGGCGATTCGCCCGGTCGCTTCATCGTAGGAAATCATCGAAACGTCCTCGAATTCGGCAAGCGCCTCGGCCGGCATTCCAGCTTCAATCAACGCATGCCATGCTTCCCGCAACTCCTCGTGAGCGTCAACACAAGCTGATCGAATAACGAAGCGCAGCGATCGAAACGCATCGCCCGTCCATTTCTCCTCATAGACAAACCCCTTCGAAATCTCATACGGATTCACCTCCGCATCCGCCATGAACTCCGCATGTTCCGGCGTGTAGAAATCCTTCCGAATCGGTGGTCGCCGCAATGCTGCCCGCTTGGGGCCTCCGGGAGTTCCCGGTTTGAAATCCCACAATTTTTGGCCATCAATCGACAACACAAACTCGATGAACTGATGAGCCAAATCAGGATTCGGTGCCCCTCTCAGCAACGCCACCGGGTCCGCTCCAATCGATGTCCCACCTTCCGGCATCATAAATTCAATCCGCGACGAACCATCTGCCTTTTTGTGAAGTTCGTTGAACGTCCGGCCATAAAAATCGATCGACATTCCCGCCGCCGCATCTCCCTGAGCCACGTCATGCGGGATTTTTGTCGCCGAATCCGAAAAATACCGCGCGTTCGCCCCTATCTTCAAAATCATCTGCATCGCCCGTTCCCAGCCCTGTTGAACCGCCTCTTCCTCCGGCACTCCCGAATCCAACACTTGCCGAATCTGCTGCTGAATCAGCATTTCAAACGCTTTCGTCACCGACCCGGACTTAGTGGGATCTGCCAATGCTACTTGCCCAAACAATCGAGGATCGGTCAGATCAATCCACTGATCCGGTCTGTCTTGAATCTTCAATCGATCTAACACATCCACATTGTAACAAATCCCAAACGCCGATAGCACCGTCCCCACCCATCGAAAATCCTCATCACGAAACGGCTCACCGCTCACCATCGCCGGCATTATTGCATCTGAAAACCACTCCGGCTTCTGCTCCGCCAACGCCCCTGGCCCATATTTACCTGAGCCACCTTTCGCCACCAAGGCACCTGATGAAGCCTGCTTTTGAAAGTCATACGCTCCGCCTCCGAAAAACAAATCAATCCCCGCCCCCACTTCACTTTCCAAAAACATCTTCCGAGCTTTTCGAAGCAATAGGGTCTGTTCATCGAACGCACCCTGTTGCTTCGAAACACCTTCACGAACCAACCCTATTGATTCATCGAAAGCACCCTGTTGTTTCGTAGGATCTAATTTTGAATTCGTAAACGCCGCCCGAATTTCCGGCGAAAACGGTTTCCCCGTTTCTGCTTTCCAATAGTTTTCAAACGCATTCGAAAACTCAGATTTTAGAAAAATCGCGATTTCGGAAGTTCCCCCCGGCTGCCGCCAGTCAACAAACACGTCGCGATCAAACTTCGTTTTCATGTGGCGCGTGAAAGCCCGCTCGAACTCCGCCCGAATCGATTCATTGTGCGGCGTGATTACCACGAGACGCTCGGCCGTCCGAATCGAAACCGCCTTTTCGCCATCCGGCCGCAACAAGAACGGAGTGGCCAACGTAGCTACTAGCAGGGTGATGATGACGATGATCTTGGTCATGAGCGGAACAATTGACTTTCGGTCTTCAGTGCTTCCAACGAAGCCATAGTTTCAGAAATGAATCAAAAAATTTGTATTCCAGTTCCGGTCCATAAACAATCCGAATCGCCTGCAATCGCTGCAACGACCGCTTAACCGAAGCCGGGAGACGAATCCCTGATGCCTTCAGGAAATCCTTACTTTGGGGGTGTTTGCCGCCAATTTTTGCCAGGGTCCGGAGGCATCGCATTTGCTGAGCCGTTAATGGAAAAGTGATGGCTTCATATCCCTTTCGCTCATGAACAAAAATGCGTTCAAGAGCGGCCGTAACATCTTCTTTTCCGATCACATCCCCTGGACCATTAAAATTCCAAAGGTAGTGACAGATCTGCTGAACATCACTTGGTGATCCTTCAACCAGTTCAAAAATGGTATCAAAAACACCTTCGCCCATCGCTCTTTTACCAACCGTAAACCGCTTGCGAAGAAACTTTTCGAAATGCGCTTGAGGAATAGGACCGACATCGATGGAAACGACCGATTTAAAAAATGGACTGTCAGGATTTTGGAAAATCCAAGCCATCTCACTTCGGATACTTCCCGCAAAAAAATACGCAATTTCCCCTTGCTGCTGGATTCGACTTCGCATTTCGGCAAGTAGCTTGTCCCCTTCTTCGACCTGCCGAATGTCTTGAAATTCGTCGAATGCCACGACAATTCGGCCCTTACCAGCATCCAACAGCTCAATAAAATCGAAAACACTGTGGATACTTGACGCAGTGATCGAAGTCCCTTCTCCCGACTGACCAACCGTAAATGAGGGTACGCCGGTGTTCAGATCAAATTTCATCACCGGCCCCAAATTCCCGAGGGTCGAAGACACTTTTTCGAAAAATGATTTGTCCGTTTTTTGTGTTGTGATAATCGCCGAAACGATCCGATTGATGATATCGGGAACCGTCTTTGCCCCGAGAAAGTCAGCATAAACAAGCCTGGCACCACGCTTTCGGCGAACCGCTTCAATGATTGATGAGGACTTCCCCATGCGCCTTTCCCCCATCACTGCTGCATTTCTACCAGATGCGACAATTTCTTCCAATTGCGTCATCAAATTCGGACGAGTACAGAACGCAGCTTGTCGGACGATTTCTCCAAAACGGAACGGATTAATTTCCACGGCACTCATTTACCAAAATAGTATCATACATTTTAGAATCATACAATATTGTATCATTTTACTCCATGTCACGTCGATTCACACCTTGATGACTTCAATCTTGATAACGAGGTCGCCTCCCTCACGCAGGAACGATAACCACATCAACCGGATCGGCGGAAGCATAAAACGTATGTTCTTTATCACCCCGGACGACACGGCGGGGGTTCAATTCCGAAATCCGCACCACTCCTCCCGCTGTTTTCAGCGAATACTGAGCGGTTTCGCCCAGATAAATTGATTCAACAAGCGTTCCTGCCATCGAGTTTGTTGCGGACTCCGATTGAAGTAAACTTAGACATTCCGGTCGAATCGACAGCTGCACCTTTTCGACATTCTCCGGTTTCCAATCGGGATCGCCTACGCGGCCCATGAATTCGCCGATCTTCGTCGAAATCGTCCACGAATCGCCGTCGTTCCCACTGACTTCTCCGGCAATGAAATTTGTTTCGCCAATGAAACTGGCCACCAGCGCATTTTTCGGGTTTCGGTAAATTTCCTCCGGCGCCCCAATCTGGGCAAAGTGGCCGCCATCTAAAATCGCCATGCGATCAGCGATCGAAAGCGCTTCTTTCTGATCATGCGTCACGTAAATGGCCGTGAGCCCAAACTCTTTACAAATCCGTCGGATCTCTGTCCGCATTTCAATTCGCAATTTGGCATCCAGATTCGAAAGCGGCTCATCCAGCATCAGACAACGCGGCCGAACCACCAAGGCCCGTGCCAGGGCAACTCGCTGTTGTTGTCCTCCGGAAAGTTGATTGATCTTCCGCTGGCCGAGGCCACCCATTTTCACCATGTCGATCGCTTCCTCGACCCGCCGCTTGATTTCCGACTTCTCGACTTTTCGCTCTTCCAATCCAAACGCCACGTTTTTGAAAACGTTCATGTGCGGCCACAGCGCGTAGCTTTGAAACATCATCGCCGTTTCGCGCTTATGCGGCGGCAGCTTGGTCACGTCCTCGCCATCAAACAGCACCTTGCCCTCATCCGGAATGTGAAATCCGGCAATAGATCGCAGCAACGTCGTTTTCCCGCACCCCGAAGGACCTAGCAGAAAAAACAACTCACCCGCCTCAATATCGAGATCGAGTTGATCCAGCGCAATGAGATCTCCGAATCGTTTGACGAGACCCCGTGTTTTAATGGAAACCATACTGCGTTTTGAATAGCGGAGTCAGCTGAAAAACGCAAGCGTGGAGTCACCATGATCGCCCCTTGCTAGATCGTAAATACGTCCCGCAGATTTTCTCGCCAAATACGATCAAACCCTATTGAATCGATGAACTAACCCTGTTTGAACGATTCACTATGCCCGTTGAAAAATCCATCCCCGTCGCCGTTGTCACCGAAGCCGGAGGCGCTCATCTCGGAGCTTATTTCTCAGCCCTACGATCCTGTAAAGAATGCGAAGGCGTCGTCATTTGCGATCCCAGCGGCGAGAACTTTGAAGTTGCCAAAAAAGCGCTCGGAGAAAAACTGACTGCCGTTTTCAAAGACCCCAACCTGATGCTCATGAAGGCCAAGCCGGAACTCGCATTGGTAAGCATGGAAGCCGTCAATGCACCTCCCGTGATCTCAAAACTGCTCGACGAGGGCGTTCACATTTTCGCTGAAAAACCGGCCTGCACAGCCTTTTCCCAAATCGAGCCACTCGTAAAAAAAGCCGAAGCTGCGAATCTGAATCTGATGTTCGCTTTTGCAAACCGGCTCACTCCAGCGGTCCAGAAAGCAAAATCACTCGTCGCAGAAGGCTTGCTCGGCGAACTCTACGGCGCTTCAATTCATATGGTGGCCGATCAGACACGGCTGAAAAGTGATTCCTACCCGAAAACGTGGTTTGCGGACCGGGATCGTGCCGGAGGAGGCATCATGACGTGGCTGGGCATTCATTGGCTCGATCTCACCACCATGATCACCGGTGAAAACGTCACTGACGTATCCGGATTTGCCGGAATCGTAGGCGGTCGCCCCATCAAAATCGAAGACTCGGCAGCCATGTCGATGCGATTCGAGAACGGCGCTCACGGCACGATGAATGCCGGCTATTACACTGACAGCGGCTACCACTCCTACATCAAATTGTGGGGTTCCGATGGCTGGATTGAGTATCAGGAGCACCTTGGTGGCCGAACCGAAATGCCGTTGAAATGGTATTCCAACAAGGATAAAAAAATCGTCGAATACGACGGGCCGATGGACCCAAAAGGCTACCCACCCTATGTTCATCGTTGCGTTCAAGCAGCTGCTGGACTGGCAGAGCCTCCCATCACCGGTGCGGAAGGCTTGCAGGTATTGAAAACGATTTTCGGCTTTTACGAAGCCTCTGAAAATGGGAGCGTTGTGAAAGTCGGGTGAAACCTGCTTCGGATTGAATTTCGGCTACCGCACCGTAGGAGTTCCCATGGAAAAAATTGCAGGTCCCGGCGGCGCAGAGTGTTATCGAATAGCTCACGAAAGCGGCTCTGAAGTCACCATCGCACAACACGGCGGGCATATCATTTCGTGGAAAACGGCGGATGGAATTGAGCGCCTTTACCTCAGCGAGCTCGCCGATTTTTCGGAAGGAAAAGCCATCCGCGGCGGCGTTCCCGTGATCTTTCCCCAATTCAACGCCAATGGCCCCTATGCTCGCCACGGCTTCGCCCGCAAAACTGAGTGGACGCCCGACCTCGAGGCAGGAGTGATGAAATTGGCATCATCCGAAGCCACCCGAGCGCTGTGGCCGTTTGATTTTGAGATTTTGATCGGCGTTCAGCTTTCTGCGACGACCCTCGAAATCGGACTAACCGTTCACAACACCGGCACTCAACCATTTCCATTTCAAGCGGCCCTGCATACCTATTTCAGCGTGAATGACGCGACGAAAAGCACTGTGACGGGCCTTGATTCCATTCCTTTCCACAATGAGGTGACCGACCAAACTGAAACCGCTTCAAACGAGAACAACGGAATCACATTCGGCACCGAGATCGACCGAAGCTACTGCGGAGTGGAAAATCGAACGATTCAAATTTGCGACGGAAGCAACCCGAGCCTGCAAATCGCATCCACCAACTTTCCTGATTGCGTCGTGTGGAACCCGGGATCTGGTCACGGCATTGGCGATTTGCCTCTGGAAGGCTGGAAAAACTACCTTTGCGTCGAATCCGCTCAAGTTACCGACGCCGAGCCACTCGCTCCCGGCAATCGATGGCACGGGACTCAGAAAATCTCGGTTTTCGAAGAATAAGAAGCTTCGCTTAGCCAAATCAGCCATCAAAAAACAGTTGCTTAATTATGATAATTTTTCGTAATATGGAAATAATTAAATCAACACTAAACAAGAAGTCAATAACGACAATTTTGGTAGTAATTGGGTTTCTAGTCACTTCATCACTTTGCGTCTACGCAAAAGGGGAAGTCAACAGCGGCAATCCCGTCCCCTATCCTACAAACGTTGACCTCTCGGCTAATTTTTAACTGGATGGATGGAAAAGGACTACGGCGGAGATGATGAGGATTTTTTGATCTATGCCCGGAGTGTGGCGAAAACCCTCAGCCAGTACAGTGCAGCCGATCAAAATTATTTCTGGCATGGATCGTGATTATTCCTCTACCCCTCATCTCCGAAAATTTCTCAGTTTTCAACGCTAGTCAGTAGTCCCATGGTTTCCCCTCCTCATCACAACAGACGCTTCTTCACGACCGCAGCCATTAGCTTGGTGGAACTGCTCGTAGTCATTGCGATTCTGGCATCCGTCGCACTGATTGTCATACCGCACGTAGGAAAATTCTCCGATGCTGCAGAACGCTCCGTCGCGAAGAGAAACGCCCAAAGACTGGCGAGTCTTTCAGCCTCTATTGCTGCAATGGGCGCGGAGCATGTTCTTCCGGAATCTCTTGGAGGCACAGAAGCTACCTGTCGACAGTTAAGAAAGGGTTTTACTTTTACCGAGGGAGTGTCCGCAGGGCAGTATTATGGAATGCCAAGCTTAGCCGAACATGAGATTCCTTTCGCTGCCGTATATCTGGAGATCGGATACGAAAACCTCTCTTTTCTCCAGCTCATTTATCTCGCTGGTAAGGAATTTGAGGAAGAGGAACCGGCCGTTAATAATGGCAACAAGAAAAAGAAGAAGTAAAACCTCCCCCCCATCCTCTTCTCATAAAAATTCCAACGCAACAGCTCCCCCGAAAGTCTCGAATGTAGTTTTCTGCAATCTCCCGTTTTTTTACTTTCCAGAATTTCTTAAAATCTTTTCGATTCTTTATTTCTGGATGCTTCCGTTTTGCTGCTTCATATGTTTCCGAACTCCGCTCCATGAGCTTCACAAATTTTTTTGCGTCATTCCATGAGACAGAATCCGGAGACCGATAAAGCATTTCGAACGGATCATTGAAAGCACTAGGCACGTTTGCCATGAGCTCACCGTCCTCCAACGTTTTAATAAAGTGTGATCCGAGGTATCGATGGAATTAGTCCATTCAATCAACTTCTGGAAGTCACTTAGCTCCGGCCATCATCGCTTCTTTCGCGCGATTGGCTTCGTCATCTTCCCGGACACCGTTGTTCACCTCGAATTCACGGCACCAGCCTTTAATCTCCAGATCATTGAAAATCTTGCCCATGACGCGGCGGAGCAACCCTTTCAGGTTCTCGTTTTTCAAATCCTGCAGACTGCGAACGGCTTGTTCCTTGTAGGTTTCGAGAAGTAACATGCACTTCTCATCAGCACCAAGATCGTGGGCGAGCGTGCGGATTTTGTGAATCGCGATGCCTCCCAAATCTTCGTGGTTCCACAGTGCTTCGAGCACGGCTTTATCGTCCCCTTTGGCGCGTTCTTTCGCGAGCGCGAGCAGAATCGATGGGCGCATCTGCTCAAGCTGATTGTCGCCGGCGTCTTCACCAAGATCATCCATGTCGTCACGGATTTGATAAGCGATTCCCAAATTCTCGGAATACTCGGCCAACACATCACCGACTTCGTCGAGCTTGCCGGCATAACTTGCACCGAGCTTGAGCGCGACTTCGAAAGCCGGGGCCGTTTTCTGACGGAAAATCTCGAGCACTTGTTTCGATTTCAGCGCCTGCGGATTCCGTGCCCAGAGCAATTCAGCGCCCTGACCGCGACACAATTCGCGTTGGCCTTCGCTCGAAACCGTAAGCATTTCAGCTTTCTGCTCAGCAGAAATTCCTGTGGCCTCTCCGATGAGCCGATAACCTTCGCCGATCAACAAATCACCCGCATTCAGAGCAACAGCGACACCATATTCCATGTGCAGCGTCGGCTGACCGTAACGTCCGTGATCTTCGTCCTCGATGTCGTCGTGAATCAAACTCGCCTTGTGGAAACACTCAACCGCGAGAGCGATCTTCTTAATGTCTTCCGGAATCGGCTCACCTTTGTCTTCGCGCAGCGCTTGAAACGCCGCCACCGTTAAAAATGGGCGCCAGCGCTTGCCGTCACGTCCGAGCCATTCGCGGGCGATACGCTCCTGCTCGCCTTGGCATTCACCCATCACAGCGTCGATTTCTTCGGTTGTAAACCAATCGCGAATGTCGTCGTGAAGTGCGTTCAAATTGAGTCGACGCGTTTTATCATCACTCGTCAGGTGCAAATATTCCCACACCCAATCGATGTCGACGGTGGTGTTGATGCAGTCATCCTGCAAAAGAGGAACCGCAATCGAAGGAATCGCTGCAGCTTCGACATACGGAAACGTCCGCTCGAGCACTGGCAGGCAGGAAATGCCGACAATCGCTTCGATTTGGCCGGTTTGGATCAGCGACATCACAATCGCCGAGCCTTCCGCCACTAAAACCGCATAGCCGAGACGCTCCGCTTCTTCTTGGAAATCCTGAATCGAACACAGGCCACACTGTTTGCAGAGCAAACCAAATTCATCAAACGGAGCCGGGCATTTGTCCTCCACACGAAGACACTTTGGCATCAGCAAAAGACGGCGCTCATACGGAATCGCCGCGAGCGTTTCCCGCCACATTTCGTTGTTCAGGCAAACCGCCGTGTAATGAAGATAAAGCTCTTCATCCATCTTCAAGTCCTTCAGGATCAATCGAGCATGAACATCGAGTTCTTCGATCGGCATCGGCGGAACCGGATTTTCCTTCTCGATGTATTCCCGGATGTGAGCCAACACGCGGTCGCGCTCGGTTTTTGTCTGCGGGATATTTTTCTTCGGAGGCCGAAATTTTGTGACTGTCATCGGCACCGGTCTCGGTACTTTGATCGTTGGGATCACTTCTGGAGAAGGAGCCGTGATTGCGGCAGCAGGAGGAACAGACATGACGTGGATTTCGAAGAAAATTAGGTAGGAAAATTTAACACAAGTTTTACGAATCAACCCTGTTGGATCGAAAACCCGCAATTAATACGGTGTCTCAACTAGAACTCCGATCAAGGAAAACCGATCCGTGATGATGGGAGAAAGTTTTTTGTAATTTGACAGAGGAACCCAGGATTAGTCTCTTTAATCTGGCAGAATTCGCCTTTTGCGTCTTGATTCTTCCATGCGCGAAATTCACGAAATCGATACGCTGGAGGACTTTCTGGAGAAAAACCACAAGTTGCGGGACTGTGTCGTTCAGTGCCTGGATCTGGGTGGCATCAAATCGAATTGGGATGAAACGAAGGTAGAAGGCGCTGTTTTTCTCGGGTGTAAATATCCGTCGTTTGCATTTCAGGAACGATTGCGGGAAGCCGGCGCGCTGATTTTTCCACGACTCCCTCGCCTCCCCTACCGGCCGTATCGACCGAATCTTTACACGCGTGAAGAGCTGGCCAAGGACGATCGGGATCTCAAAATTTACGAGCATTTTGAGGCGAACGGTCGCCACAGTCCGAACATTCAGGAAGCACTCGCGCAGCGGCTTCACGACTTGTCGGTTGATGATGCGCTTCAGGATTTACTGGAAGGACGAACCGATGGAACAGAGCGAAAAAAGGTAGTCGCGATTATGGGCGGTCACAGCACCCCACGGGCAGACACGTATTAAGAAAAAACATCACACGTGTCCCTCGAACTCAAGCGGCGCTTGCATTTTGTGGCATCGGGCGGCGGACCGGGAATGATGGAACCCGCGAATTTCGGAGCGTGGATGGCGAATTATCAGGACGATGAAATGAAATGCGCGTTCGAAATCATGAAGCCTTCTCCCACTTATTCGCATCCGGATTACCAAAAAACGGCGCTGGATGTGGTTAAGAAATTCCCCAAAGGAGCAGCGTCTGTTGCTATCCCAACGTGGTTTAACGGACACGAACCGAGCAATCAGTTTCCCCCCTGGATTGCGAGATACTTTTCGAATTCACTGCGCGAAGACGGCCTGCTGGCCATCGCGAAATACGGCATCGTTTATTCGCCGGGAAGCGCCGGGACAACGCAGAAAAATTTTCAAGATGCCGCGCAGAATCACTGCGGCACCTTCGAATGGGTCAGCCCGATGATTTTTCTTGGAAAAGACCGTTACGAAACGCAGACCGAACTTTTCTCCACGCTGAAACGTCTCGCGAAAGGACGTCAGTTTGAAGAAATGTTGGGGCTATCGGATGATCCCGACGAAATTGTGCGGATGATCGAAGAAAACCCGCCGGTGCCTTATCAAGGCTGAGCCGCAGGCCCCTGAACCTTGCCGCTCTTAATATTGATCTTCCGAACGGTAGCATCTCGCTGTTCAGGAACAAGATCGCGGGCGTGGTATTCGACCATGGCCGCTTCGAGATTTTCGAAGAGTGATTGCACGTTTTCTTTTTCCGGAACGCGGTATTCGACCATGTGAGTGTGAGTCGTCGTCGGATACTGCTTGATCGGAAACACCCAGTCCTGACGGCTGGCTCCCTGGGCAATTTCGCGGAGACGCTCAACCTTCTGCCCGGCTCGTTCGTTGGCGGAGCCCAGTGGAAGAATGTAGTAGATCCGGACGAGGCTTTGAGATTCGGTGCAAATCGTCAGTTCATGAACGCGGGTCTGCGTATCGGTGTCGTAGATCTGAACGCCGTAGTATTCGACCGAACGAAGTGGCACGGAAATCGTCGCGTCATCGATTGAAGCACGCCAAATCAACGGCACGATATTTGCCCGCACCGTCCGGCTGGGAGCGCCGCCGGAAACTTGCTCGACGCCTTTTTGATTCGGGTTTTCATACTCGGCTAACAGCGGATGCAAGACGATTGCCGCAATGGCGACAACAAGAAGACTGACAGGAACGAGCGATTTCTTTTTCATGCCTCAGCCTAGAGAAATTCCGGGGACAAGGTCAAGCGGGGCTTTTACAAAGTAACAATCTCGCTCTACCACAAAAACCCACGAGCCTCGGCCACAAGCGACGCATTCGGAAGATAGGCCACGGCATCAGCTGAAAACTCCCACGGCAATTTTAAATCATCACTTCCCGGCGAATTGCCAAGTCGCGCATCCCGCATCCGGCGTCCCGGCGTATCCCACAATCGACGTTGAGAAATCTGGGTGTAATCGTGATCTCTCAGCATTGAATTCGGAAGCCATGCGTCTTCCAGCGCCTCGCCTTCATCAAAAAAGCCCACGGCGACCGAGTTTTTCTCACCAGCGCCCGCGTTGAAAACATGAAGCCCGACCTCGCTCGAAAATCTCATCGCTGCATGTCCGCCGGTCAGTTCGATCGCCAGATTTCCAAAGTCGGAAGGTTTCACCAACAACAAATTGTCGGCCTCTTCTTTCGTCGCTGGACTGATCGGAGCGTATCGCGGATCATCAACCGGCTGCTCCCCTTTTTCGCTGACGTCATCGGGGTGAAGTTGATCCTCCACCGGTTGATTTTTCCAAAAACCGAGTCGCACCGTGCTACCGAATGATTTCGCTACGGCCACGTAGTTCGCGGCACACTCCGCGAGCTGCTCCCACGAGTCACCTTTCAGCACCAGCACAATCCGGTTGGGCGCGTTCAGCACGATTGCCAATGTGTTCAGCAATGACTCCAAAAACTCATCTTCCCCCGGCGCATCAGCAACGGCCGCCTCAAAAGTAGCGGGAGGTTCTTCGTGAAATTTTGCGAGTAGCAATTGCTCTTACGCATGCAGAATCCGCGTTTGCTGATCGGCAATAGCATCCAGTAGCTCATTCAAATCCGCCAGCCGCTGATGATCTTCGGGAATATGATCGAACTGAAATTCAGGGCCAATCCGGGTCCGAATCCGGTTTCGCTCGCTCTGCATTTCGCTAATCAGCGCGCAGGCTGCCAGACTTTGATAATCCCGTCGAATCTGAGTAACTGTTGCAAACCAGTCCGCCTTTTCCTAAGCGACTTCGTTACCTTCATCCGTCGCCTGTTTGGACTCAAACACCGGAACATCATCTTCAGAGATCGATGTGATTTTGAGGAATCCATTGATTCCCTCGCCTTCTTCGACCTCACAGAAAAATTCGCTGACATCCCGCAGCAACCATTGCTCAATGGCCCGCTTCACCGGCCGGGCCCCATAGCGCGGATCGTAGCCAAGATCCGCAAGCCGATCGATCGCAATCTCCGGAATAATAATGGAAACGTTGCGATTTTTCAACCCGTACCGATTTTCGGCTTGGTGAATTTCACGCCGCACAACTGCTCGCACCGCCTCTCGGATCAGCGGCATGAATGGAACGATCCGATCAATCCGGTTGAAAAATTCAGGTCGGAAATTCTTCTTCACCGCTTCGGTAAAATGATCATGCGCCACCGCTCCGGTTTCCGTTGCTGAGTCTTGAAACCCGGGCCGCGTCAGGCGAAATTCCCGCGCTCCCAAATTCGAATTCAAAATGATAATCGCATTCGAAAAATCAGCCAACCGTCCCGCGGCATCGGTCAGCCGCGCCTCGCCTAACACTTGCAGAAAAAGATCGTAAAAGGATGAATCTGCCTTTTCGAATTCGTCGAGCAACAAGACGGAGAACGGCTGATCCCGCATCTGCGCCGTAAGAATTCCTTCGTCATCATTCCGTCCACCTGCCGCGAGACGCCCCGCGCTGCCTGGCGTTGCCTATTCGCTCATGTCCAGCCGAATGAGCCGGTCCTTCGATCCGTAGAAAAATTCCGCCAGCGTTTTACCCAGCTCCGTTTTGCCTACGCCCGTTGGGCCGATGAACAAAAACGACGCCAACGGTTTCCCCGGACGCGACAGCGTAGAATCTCGGCTCGCGAAAGCTGCCCGCCCTTTTCGATAAAGGCTTCGACTTTTTCGCGGGAGAAACCGCCCTTGGCGCCGCGCCCGTCGAACTCATCACCTTCCCTCACCTCTCCGTGATCGTAAATCACCATCCGATACCAATTTCCCGTCCGCCCGCCAGTCGGATTGGAAAAGCTCGCCATCAAGAACTTCTTCCAGCAACCGCCCCAGGCCTTTTCGCGCCAGCGGTCCGCCTCCCATTGCTTCGCCGTACCCGCTCCAGCGATAGTCGGCCGGATCATCCACCATTTTGGCACGGACAGGATTCAAATCGATGTATGCCGCCATTGTGATCAGCGCGTTTTCGTTTCCTTCGACGAGAACCGATTTGTAGCGATCCTCCCACAACGTTCCTCGCCGCCCGTTTTCTCGGTTATACA
>Ga0307488_10003120_pt1 | contig 13912 bp, 19 predicted proteins | sample SB02metaG_FD_202248 | JGI IMG/M metagenome (GOLD analysis project Ga0307488, IMG submission 202248) | Sea-ice brine microbial communities from Beaufort Sea near Barrow, Alaska, United States - SB 0.2 | ecosystem: Environmental > Aquatic > Marine > Coastal | place: USA: Alaska | collected... | reverse complement strand
TAGATGTATTCCCGCTGTTTGTTCTCACAAACGCTTCAACTATATCTAGCTTATCAGCGGATAATGGGTACGTTGAGTCGCCTGCGGTCATCGTCTCCGAAGCAAAGTCTACAGTCCATAGGTTTAAGCCTCGGTTCTGCCACTCAAGCATTATCAGGTTGATGCTACGCCTTGCGGTTCGATAGTCATAGCCGCTTCTTAACTCAAGACCAGCAAGCTCAAACGCCTCTTCTATAGCGTCTCCTAGGTCTAAGTCAAATGCATATGTTCCGCTTGTAGCCATGTCTATTTCCTTCTGGATTTAGCCCCAGAGCATTTCCATCGCTTACGGGATAGATTGTTTGGAGTATTAGGGTCGTTTTGCTTTTTCTTTGGAAGGCGTTTTTTAATCCCCAGACTCCTAGCGCAATAGCTGTCTCCCTTGGATGTTCCCGGCTTTACCCTCGCACCACCGCCCTTTGCTTTGCCAGCCTGACCATAGCTAACCTTTTTCCCTGAAGAGGTTACCTTAACCTTTGCCTTACCTTTTCGCGGCGTAGCCATTACCTGTGCCTCGCGGTTTTCTTAGCAATCTTCTTGGGTTGCTTGCTGTGCTGTTTGCCTTTTTTCGTATCGGCTCTCTTCTTTCTCGATGTAGCCGCATACTCTTTGTCTGTTAGAGACTCCCTTGCCTTCTTGGGGAGATATCTTTCACCCGTAGCTTTTTTGCCTTGGGTGCTGTTCTTTCCTGACTTTGTTCCCCATTTCTCCTTAGTCCACTTATCTAAAGACTTCTGGGATTTTTTCTTTGCGCTACCGCTTTTGGTCTGTTTGCCAGCCTGTGCGCGTGAAATAGCCATTACTTTTTGCCTTTCGCCCTTGCCTTGGCTTTAGCCGACAAGTCTTTAAAGTGAAATAGCTTTACACTTGTCTTAGTGTGAGACTTATTACTATGCAAGGTTCCGTCAGACATCTTGTGGGTAGAACCTTTATGCTCAGTTCCGTCTCTCTTGTAGTGCTTTACGCCCTTCATTTGTAACCTCCACCTGCATCTTTATAAGCTTTTGCTAGCATCTGAGCCTTTCTTGCGCTCCACTGACCAGCCTTTCCGCCCTTGGTTCCAGCCTTGATGCGGCTAAACTGTCGCTTACGCATCTCAGGCTTTGTATAGTTGCCTGCCGCGTTTACCTTGGACTTTGCCTTCTTCTTGGCTGGCTTCTTGGCTGGCATTAGCGCATCTTACAGGGACGAACTCCCTGCCTTGCCTTTCCTGCACCGCGAACCATGCCGCCTTCACGCATCTTGACAGGCTTCTTTGCGTCTTCTTTGCCGTCTTTATCGTCTTCATTCGGCATTCGGTTATCTTTCTTCATGGCTCTTATCGCCTCTTCTGCCCTTTTTTTGCTCATCGGTGCAGATATAGCGCGTCTATCTTTTTTATCGTCCATATCGATTTCTCACTTCTTTTTAGTGCCGTTTCTAGACCTATTCTTGGCTCTAGAAGTTACTCTAAGATTGCTAGGCTTGTTGTTCTTGGTGTTACGATCCTTGTGATCAACATCTTTCTTATCACCTTTTTTGACAAGACCTTTCTTTTCCATGATATCTCTGGCCGCATTGCGGTTAGCCCTGCGCTTCTTTTGCGTGGGCTTTGAGTGATACTTCTCGTACTCCAGCTTATAGTTTCTAGCCATAATGCTTTAGAACTTTCATTACAATAGTATAGCTGTCACCGCTTGAGTGACCTACCGTAGTAAAGTCGATGTCCCCAGTAACTCCGCTACCCGCATTGTTTGGGATACCTGAGAAGCCAGAGAAGTCTAAATTGTCTGAGTAGTCAGCGATAAGGTTCCAAGCCAGAACATTTGTGCTAGCATCAAAATCAATCTTAACGCTCATACCTATGGTGCTATACCATATGCCATAGATCGATACGCTACTACACGACTGCTTTGTAACAGGGTTCACGCCAAGAGCGGAGACATCAATCTTCTTAACCGCGCTTTCGCCAGTACCGTCACTAGCATTTGTAAACTTAAATGTCGCAAACTGTGCGCCATCACTGATCGTCTGCGTTGCAACTGCATCAGCCATTTAACCGTCCTCACTGTAATTGGTGGGATGGCTGACCTGAGCCAGCCTCCTCATGTTAATTTTACTGATCACCGAACGCTGGAGCAGTTGCGCCAGTCACGCTACCAAATATCTGATAATTAGTCGCGTCTATACCCATAATAGTTACATCAAAGCCAGCGGGTACATTGATCTGTATCTTGCTGTTTGAGTTACCATCAGAGAAAACCGCACTAACTTCATTGTCAGTATCAAGGAACGTTAATCCGCCAACGAAAAAGTTAGCATTCGCGGGAGTAACAATAATTGCATCAGTTGCATCAGCCGCTCCGCCTGCATAAACAAAACGGAACATAGAGCCTGCCACAGGTGCTGGCAATGTGTATGTATTGTCTTGACCGCCATCTGGAACAAGGATAACCCTGCCGCTGTGGGTCGCGTTGGTGAGAGTTACGTCTGCATCAGCAAGGCTAACGGGGGCATCACCTACAGTGACTACTTCGGTAATAGCGCCTGTGGTGGTGTTTTTGCTTACTGTTTTGAATGTGCTTTCGGAGCGTACTGCTCCAGTAAATGTAGTATTACCCATGTCATTCTCCTGTCGTGGGTGAGTCTGCTATAAAGCAGTCAGGATTAAAAGGGGGGAGAAAGTCTCCCCCCCTATAACCATACCATTAAACCTTAACAGGTCAATAGCATTGTTACGCTCCGGGCGATCCGTAGATGCCCAGTGGATCGGATACACCGAACGAGTAACGCTCACGCGCTTTATAGCGCACGTTACCTGTGTCGAAATCTCCGTCCATGCTAGTCTCTAGAGCAGTACGCTCAAAGTGCTTCAGACCGTTTGGAATATCGGTCATTACGAAGAAAGCGTTAGTGTCAGTCAGGTAGTGATTGACAGAGTAGCCTTCAGGTACAGCACCCATGTTACGAATAGCATTGATGTCGTTATCAGCAGTTCCAACTCGCTGAGTAGTTTCCAGCAAGCGATCCGCAACGAACATCAGGTTAGGCGGAACAATCAAACGAGTAGGACGAGCCGCAATAAGCAGGCCGCGCTCATCTGTGTATCCTGCAATCGTAATGATCGCATTCTCCAGAGATGTTTCGTTTAAGTCAGCACCAGTGGCAGGACGGTTGCTGTTGAAGCCACCACCTACAGTTGGGTGACCGCCACCGCCAGTAACACCATCACTAACAGCGGTGAACAGGTTTACACCGTCACCAGACTGATAAGCATTAGTGAAACCGTTGTTTAGGGGAGAAGCCGCTTTAACTTGCTTGGTGTATGCCATAGCGCGAGCAAGAGCTTTGGTGTAACGAGCAGACAGTGAGTCATACAAGTTATCTTCCATAGCTTCCTCGGTTATAGAAAACCCAGTAGCGATAGTTTCGTGGTTGTAACGGGCAGTAAAGGACTCTTGTGCTGAATCATAAGAGATTGAAGAACCTTCGTTCTTTACTGGAGCCGCCGCAAAGCCGCTTAACTTAACTTCTTCTTCAAACGAGCGATCAGAACTCTCTGTTTCATAAATGAGAGTGTGTTCATCATCATACTTCTCGTACTCAAGACCAAATAAGGCATTAAGGCCGGGGAGTAGCTCTTTGAGCATTTGTGCGCGTGAAATAGCCATTTCCTAAATCTCCTTAAACGCCAAGTTTGGTTTCGTAAGCGTGACTCAGTGGTAGATAGGTCACAATACAGTCAGTGAAGGCATCGCCTACAGCACTGGTTGGGCCATCTACGAAGTCAACGACACGAAGAGGTAACGAGTTAGTCGTAGCAATAGAGCCGCCATCTAGAGCGTTCTTGCTTCGACCAATCGAGGTTGAACCCGCTGTGCTAACCGCAGAGATGTTGTTGCCAAGCCCAGTTTGAGCGATAGCCTCGTCACCTTGCATACGGAATAACAGTTTTGGATCATCACAAACATACGCCATGATATCGCTAGCGACAGTAGACGCTGGATAGTGCTGGCTGAATGTCATTTGGTTTGTAGTAGGATCAGTGAATGAGCATCCCATGAAAATGCCGACAGTGCCAGCAACAACTGCTGTTGTCACGGCGGCTTTCTCTACAGTACCAGCGGCAACCAACTTAACGAAATCACCATAAAAAATAGCGGTTCCGTAGTTACTTGCAATACTAATGTGTCGAACTTTTCCTGAAAAAGAGCCGCTCGCACTAAGAGTATCAACTGGTTCTGCACCTGTTGGAGTTGCAGTAGTAGCCATGATGGCCTCCTAAAAATAGTTAATTACTTAGTTTAGGAGCCTTACCAAAAGGTTTAGCTCCTTCCAAAAGTTGTCTTAGAACTGCGCTCTGGATTTAACAGAGGCATTCTAGGATCATTTTCACGCAAATAGTTTTGGTCTACAGAATCCATTTGATTCTGAGCAACTTTCTGGAAGTGCTTTGTACGCGATTCCATTTTGCCTGATGGTGCTTTACATAAAAGCAGTCCACCAACCTCAATGTTGCCTGCCCATCTAGAGTTGATATCAGACTCAAGCATTAACTCAGGGTGATCTTCGGCCTTACAAGGCTCCCAACCTTCCCTAAACATGCGAGAAACGTGTGTATTATCTGACTCTCCCATCGTGGACGTTCGTACCCACCGAAACAGCCAACCGTCTTGCGGGGTTGGGTCTGGAAGGATAGATGCTGGCATCCATGAATCGTTAGCTCTAGCTTCTTCATTGCGTGAAGACTTTTCTCTGGGTTTGCGCTCTTCAGTCATTTCAGGTTCTCCTTAGCGAGTTGTCTGGCATACTGTTCTGGGGTAAGCCCAATTCTCTTGGCGAGAGAGATTTGAGTGGACGTTAGCTTCACTTTGCGCGGTTTTGCACCATTATTCCTGCTTGATGATGCCACTACCGTGGAGCGTTGATTAGCAGTCGAAGTCGCGGTACGTCCATCAGAATCGCTTTTATCCTGCCAATCAAATGTGGGATACGCCTCACGCATTCCTGAGTCAATAAACTCAAAATACTCAGACGTATTAGGTTTAATCTTATTATCAACAATAGCTTCTTCGTGCAAACCATAAGCTGTTGCAGTCATTCGCTTGTTGCTTGGAGACATAAACCAATCGTTCTTTTCAGCCCACTCCTTTGCTTCTGGGTCTACAGGAAGCGGAGCCTGCTGTGGTTGTTGCTGGGGTTGTTGCTGAAACTGCTCTTGAGCTTGAGGCTGAAATTGCTGTCGTTGAGCTTGCGCCGCAAGGTTCTGCTCATACTTAACCGCTTCTGCCATCTCGGCCTGCGCTCTATTTAAGGCTTCTTGAGATTCAATGACGTTGTCAGTGTCTCCCTCGTCATACGCCTTTCTATAGCTATTCTTGGCCTGCTCTAAAGATAGTTCTGCCTTACCCTTTATCTGTTGAACAAGTGCGGCTTCCCCTCGCGTAATAATGCTCTCGTACTCTTTGTTCTTGTTACTAAGAGTTTGAGCTACACGAACTGCCTCTTCACGCATCCTTTCAGCCGCTTCTCGCTGTCGGCGTTCCTCATTCTGCTCATAGCGAAGCTTGTTGATTCTTTTCTGAACCTTTTCGCTATATCCAGATAGTTCATCATCATCCCCATCATCTTCAGAGGCTTCCGCTTTGGGCGCTCGTCTGTCTTCAACGGGACGATCATCTACAGTCTCGATCTCAATGTCAGAAGACTCGTCTTCAGTCTTCTTGGCACTGCTCTTAACTATTGTAGTTTTAACACCAAAGAATTTATCTTCGGCACTGCTTTCAACGTCTACTGCTTCATTAGATTCACTCATACTTTAACTATGCCTCTTGGGTCTTCGACTACAGCTTCAACGCTGTCATCGTTGATTAACCGAAACTCTTTGCCTTGCACTTTGAATCTAGTGCCTGAGTAAGATCGCATCAAAACCCAATCTCCCTCTTTGCAAAAAGCGCCAGACGGGAATCGTTGAGGATCGCTGTAAGTGTCTGGGCCAAGTTTAAGCACCATTCCTACAATCGAACCAACCTCTTCGTCTTGCAACGACCTAGCGGATTTAATAATTCCGCCTTCCGTCTTTTCATCTGGCTCAGGTAAAGCAATCAATATTTTATAGCCCTGCGGCTTAGGCAACTGATTAGCCTTGCGAGAAGTTTCTTCCTCGTCTTTTTTTGACGGTTTAGACAAATCTGTCATTAGTCTGACCTTCTGCACTGGAAAAAAACGTCCAGAGTCGTTGTGCGTTACTGGATGTAACGAATTAGTCGCTTTCTAGCTTGGCCTGCAAGTCTAGAAGTTCTCTCTCTGCAAGGGCTAAACCCTCGATAATTCCGCAACACTTTTGGTAGTCGGAAAATTCTTTACATGCGCCACCACTAACATGGTCGCTCATATCATTCATTTGGGCGCGTATCTTCTCTCTGAGATACTCCCAAGAATTATTCTGCGCTCTTGACATTGAATAGGCTCTCCGCTAAATCCTTGCCAATCTCGATACCCTGAATCTGCTCTTTAGTTGACTGCTTGCGAGAATCCATCTCCTCTCTAGCTCTATCCTCAGCAATCTTGACAGCAAGCTCGGCTTTAGCGATCTCAGCCTCTTGATCAAGCTTCTGCATATCGTAATCAGCCTTGCTCTTAGCCTTAGCGATTTCAAGTTGCATCTTGGCCTGATCAATCTGAGCCTTAGCCATAGCAGACTGCTCTTTAATTTGAAGCTCACGCTGTGCCATCTGGACAACTGGGTCGTTAGCCTGCTCTTGCGCTTTCTTCTGTTGAGCCTCTTGCTGATTCTTGCCTTTAAGCTGTTCTGCCGCAGGGGCAACAAGTCTTGAAAGTTTAAGTTCAACGCTTTCAGGTAGGTCTTCGTTGTTTGCTGGCAACTCAACACCAAGCTCATCCTCAACCTGTTGACGATAAGCAAACGCCAAATGCTCTTGAACGTGTGCCGCCATAGCCGCCGCCATAGCTTTTGCCATAGGACTTTTCCCAGCGATTTCCATAATCTTGGGGTCTTCCATAAAGGCCATGTGAGCCTGAATGTGTGCCTCATGATCCTGATACATAAACGCCTTGACTGGCTTGTTGTTGATGATGTTCATGTTCTCACTGACTGGGTTAGTCGGCTTAATGTCTTCATCAAGAGGAACGATCTTATCTGCGTCACGAATGTTAAGGACATCTAGCATCTGACGGTGCAATAAAGGCAGATCGTACATATCAGGGTTCTGCTGAGATAACTGCAATGCCGCCTGATACTGCATGATTCGCTGTGCCATAGTGCCAGAGTTGGGATCGCTTACCGCAATAACATCTATTCGGCCATCAAAGTCCTCAGATATGACCTTGTTCTCTTCAGTCTGATATGGATATTCTGTAGGGCCAAAGTCATAAACAATCTTGGATAAAATACGCAATTCTTTACGCATTGAGGCGTGTAGCCTTGCCTGAACAGCACTCATCACCTTCATGGATCGCTCTAGTATGGCTAGAGTTGTCCCAACAGGGGCTTCTGAGTTCATATCAGCCGCTTTTACGTCTGCGGCTGAGGCAAATCGTCTACCTTCCTCTACAATATCGCCCATAAGCTGATAAAGAACATTACTTGGCTCTTTATAAGGCAAAAAGCTAATATTTTCACGGATAGAACCGCCCGGAACGTCCACATCTCGGAACTCACCGGGCATGATGGGGGTATCGTCACCCTTTATTCTTAACCCTCTAGATTTTAAGCCGCCGGGAAGATTTGAAAGCGTTCCAGCGTCTACAAGCTGTCTCAAAAGTGAAGTTGCAGACTTAGCCAAGCCGCCAATCATGTGAATCAGACCGAATCCATAGAAGCCGAGGCCGGGCATATACTGATAATGCACGAAATGCTCTCGCTTCATCTTCTGAGCGTCATCTTCGTAGTAGTTTCTACGAATAGACAGCACCTGTCGTGAGCTTAGATCAATGCTGACAACGTATGGAAGCTGTATTCCAGTGATTTCTCCGTCCTGCATGTCCTCAAAGCCAATAAGGTCGAGGTCAACCTGCATTTCAAGTATCGTATGACGAGAATCGTTGTCGTAAGTTGATGAATTACCCGTAAGTTCTTGATATTTATGCTCTATTTCGTCCGTGTTGTCGCTTGCCCGACCTAAATCTACGTCTGCATAGAACCCAGAGACCTGCAACTTGCGTACTTCGTTGCTGGTTTTCTTCATTATGTGGGTGGCTCTTTCGCAGGTAGTAAGGTCAGACGCACCATAGCTAACAACAAAGTCCTCAGCAGGTACAAACATACTGCAAGGACGGCCCATAGTGGGATCAAAGTACACTTTTCTGAATGCGGAACCCGCTAGAGGCAGTGAGAACAGTAGTTTTTCTGTCTCAGAGCGATACTCTGTCATCTTTTCAGTGACAAGGTAGTTTAAATAATCTTGTACTCGATGAGCTTGCTTCTCTTTCATCTCATCGATAACGCCAACAACAGTGGTCTTTACTGGGCCACTGGCTGGGAACAGTTCCTGAATCGACTGAGACTGAAACTTAATAACAGACTCTGTGAGTAGGGGGTGGAATACACCGCAAGCGCCATCCCAAGGAGTTGTTCTATCCTCATGCTTCAAGCCTAAAAGGTCTAAGCCTTCAATGTAGACCCTTTCCCAGTCTGATCGGCTTTCTTTATCTGACCTGAACAGACCTACAAGCTCACTGGCAAGCATTGCCAAGTCCTGCTCTTCAAGATACTCAGCTAGGTTTGCATCAAATGCGACTTCGCCAGACATTTCAGATTCTGGGTCAAAGTCGAACATTAGACCGCCATCTTCAGTCTCTATTGAAACCGACTCTGGGTTAACGATCTCTATCTCCATAGCGCCAGACATCTCTTCAGGCGTTAGCTGATCTGGAGTAACAAGAGGTTTTTCCATTGCCATAAGAAGTTCCTAGCCGTTTTTGCCGAACTTTTGCTTTCTGGCCGCACCGCAACCGCGAGCCGACATGGTTACACCGCCATCACGGTAGTGCATAACCTTCTTGCCTTTTGCATAGCCGCTGATTTTGTTCATGCCATCTTGCGCCAGAACAGTCTTGCCGCCACCCATCATTCGACCTATGCCATCAGCCGCAAAATCAGGAACCATCTCACCTTTATTGTTCTTAACCATATTCATCTTACCGCCGCCAGCCATCTTTTTGACCTTGCCGCCGTACATCATGCCGTGCTTTTTCATGCCTTTCATCATTCAGCCTCTTTATAGAAGGTGCGCTCCCACTCTTTATGACGAGCGATTGGAACTTTGAAATATTTTAAGTATCTAGCTGTTCTTATCATTAACCAGTTAGCCCAAGACAACCAAAACGGCAAGGGTCTCATGTAGTCCAGAAAAAGAACAACTCTCTCATGCTCTGTTTCGTTTACTGCAATATGCTCGTAAGTGTCATCAAACACCACGCACTTACCCTCTTCCCAGTTGTAGGGCTTGCCATCAACTACCAGTGTACAGCCATTCCCTTGCTTTGGGATGATTAATCCTAAATGAATCCTTATTATCCCACACCACGGCCCTTCATGCGGCATAAGCATTTTGTTTGGCCCTAAAATAGAAAAATAAGCAGAGACTATATTTCTGTGCTTATCTAGAAATGCCATCGTGTTAGGGCATTCTTGACAGTTTCTATCGAACCTTACAGTGCCAGCTTTGAGGAAAAACATCTTCCACTTGTCATCATTTGATATGTATATCTGATCTGGGCTTATATCCTGAAACGGGGTAAGCTCTTTAGACCTCAACATAACCCTTCGCAACTCCGCGAGTATTATAGGGAAATGAAACTCAATCTCTTCAGTAATAGGGAAGTCTTTGTTGTCAAAATACACATGATCCCCAACCTTAGAGAACCTCCTAAAGATGGGTCTAACAAGTCTATTAATGAGCCAACCCTTTACTTCTATGCCTTCCATTAGTAGTAGGCCGCTGTTCTGTTGCGTAAAGGCTCCTCTTCTTCGTCAGAGCTTAACTTCAAGAACCCGCCCTGCCTAAACCTCAACAGCGCCTGAGTTGATGAGTCAACAAGGTCATCATGCTCTCCCGCAGGAAATGCCGCGAACTCCTCAACAACCTCTTCTGCAAACCTTCTCTCAGGTCGCCACACTATGCCAGAGGCGAATAAATCAGATACTGCATTCACTCTCGATATCTTGTCGTTACCACGGGACGGGGTGTAATCCGATACGGGGATGCCCATAGCCCTTAATTCAAAGATTAAAGGCGTTCCTGCGGCCTTTGCTTCGATAATACATGCATCGGGTTGCCAGTCCGTGTAAAGCTCCTGAGCGGCCTTTTTAAGCTCAGGAAACTCTAGTCGCTCTTTTAGTGCGTCTAGTAAAATAATATTCGCTACAGTCATGCCTTCATCATCTGGGGCGTAAAACACCCCCCATGTTGTGCAGGCAGAGTAATCTGATCTCTGTGTCTTTAGGAACGCTGTGTCCCATGACTGGATAATAAACTCACACGGAGGCGGATGTTGATGCTCCCATATGCGCCACCAGTTACGTTTGATTAGCGCCCCCTCTTCAGAGGTCGGATTTTGCTGATACTGGGCGTTCCACTTAGCTGAGGGCAGTTCCTCCCTTAGCGCCACCAATTCAGCCATAGGCCAAAACTCAGGCCATAACGGCTTTTCTGACGGCATGATCGCAGGAAACTCAATCACCTCCCATTCATCTGAACCTACACGCTGAGTAGAGGACTTGATAATCTGCCCTGTCAGGTCTCTTTTGTGCCATCGGGTCATTACGATAATGATCGCACCGCCCGGCTGTAAACGCTGTCTTGGCCCTGATGTGTACCACTCATAAGTCTTATCAAAGACTGAGGGATCACCGCTCTGGCCTTCTTGCTCGGAATGGGGGTCATCAATGATTAAAAGGTCAGCACCTTTACCTGTAACTGCACCGCCAACACCAATCGCAAAATACTCGCCCCCACTACCTGTACTCCACCGACCTGCGGCCTTGGAATCAGAGCGTAACGTAGATTGAGGAAATATGGACTTGTAATCATCGCTATCGACAAGGTTACGAACCTTACGGCCAAAGCCTACCGACAACTCAGCAGTGTGTGCTGTTTGGATAACTTTCTTCTCAGGGAACCGACCCAAAAACCATGAGGGCAGTAAGTAAGAAGCAAATTCTGATTTTGTATGACGAGGAGGCATGTTAATGATTAACCGCTTCAACTCACCATTGGCTACACGTTCAAACGCTCTAGCCATAATCTTGTGATGCCGACCTTCGATGAAGGCAGGCCAAACTCTGTTAGTGAAACCCATGAAGGTCTCTCTGGCCTTATCTTTGGCCTCTGACTCTTCAAGCTCTTCCATCAAGGACAGAATCTGCTTCTGATCCTCAACGGGTAAATTCGGTATCTGTTTTAAAAGATCGGGGTCTATCTTATCGATAAGAGACAAGCTTATTCTTCCCCGTCTTCTTTAGGCATATAAACCTCTACATAACACCCGCAACTAGAGCAGGAAAGATTAGTTACCATAGAGAATGCGTCAGACTCATCTTCCAAGTCGTGATCGCCGCCCCAAATCAATTCAGACTTGCAATGCCAGCAATTCATGTTAACAACCTGTTTTTGGCGCACTTTTACTTCAGGCGCAAGGGGTGCAACAGGAATCTACCCAGACCGAATAACACCTAGGAATATGCCTGTAGGAATATTACCGCTCGTAACATGTCTCCGTACTAGTAAAAAATAAAACTAAAGGTGACATGCTCAGATAACCGAAACATATGCAGGGGAATATACCCTTAACAGGAATATTCCTGTATACATAGGAATCTCTAGATTTTACAGATACTACGCTCTTGACAAAAAAAGGCAACCCTAAACGTCAATTTTTTGAAAAAAATTTTTGGACGAAAAAAACCCGAAAAAAAGATTAGCAAATTTTCGGGATTAGTGGGCGCAAAAAGCGAAAAAAATAGTAGTGCTTCAATTTTTCAGAATTGTTTGAGTGTTTCCCTATATATAGTAAATACAGGTACGTCACGGCCACAGGGGGGGTGGGTACTATCATTTTTGGCCGGTTTTGGCATAGGCACTGCCATTAGTGCAGATTTCCATCGGGGCTGACCTCGCCCGAATCCTGATCCTGCTCCTGACTACCTGACAGCAAGTCACCCAGCCTGCGCTCGATCTCAGCACTGACCGCATCGGAATCCCTGACGCTGGTATCTGCTGTCTCGACTCGATCAACGAACACCCCTGCCGATCTTCCCAGCAGTTCGATAGCTCTCAGTCTATTGCTATCTGTTGGCTCTGCTGTATCGATCATCTGCCGAAGCCGCTCCAGCACCCTGTCTCTGTCAGAGAGGCTCTGGGCTTGTCTCTGAACCTCTATACGCCCCTTTATCACCTGAACCCTTGCGGCAACCATAGGGTTCGCCAATAGCCTGCTGGACTCACTATGAACCACTGCTGGCTTGCTACCCTCACAGTCGTAAACTTCCCGATAGCACTGGCTCTGAGTGCCAGCACCTGATGCCACACACTGGGAGAATGCCTCCTGCTTTGCCGTCAATTTCCTACCCGCCATATTCGCCAACTCCAATCAGATTTTCCCCCAGCATATCCACCCCAAATACACTGGTAAATAGACAGTTTACAGTAAATGCTCGATAGTCCTCAGACCGCAGTAGAGCCTGTCTAATGGACTTTCTCAAAAGCAATAGCGTGGCCTTCCCTAAATTCTAAGAGCTTACAAGCAAACTGAGACCCCTTCTCGTTGTTGTGACACCCTCACTGCCTATTGTTTCTATACAGTCAGAACCAGTGGTTTTATATACAGTAGTTGCTGTAAGTCATTGATATATAAGGAGAAAACACGTTTGAACAAACTATTTAGACCTAAGTCATTGATTTATAAGGGAAATAAAAATAAATGCAAATAAAGTGAATTATTTATGAACTTATCAAGAATAGCGTTGACTAAGTAATACGCGGCAAGGAAGTCGCTTGTTTCAAAACGCTGGTCAGCGAAAGCATCAAGGCTCATCGATGCGAGTAGAGAGACCACCTCATAACAGCGAGGCGCACGGCTCTGATGTCAAAAAGACTAGCCCGTTAAGCGATACACACTGATGCCCTGACAGCGGGGACAAGCAATGGCAGGACGGATGACGAAAGCTCTGGCGAGTATACATCCCCCTACTATTTATACAGCAAACGCAAACATAGGCCGCAGAGTGGCGGCCTCTCATCTGATTATCAGATGCCGATGGAACGGTGAGCTAGTAGCCAAGGTCAGCAAAATCTGACGATGCCACCTGAGTATCGGGTGGTCATCACCAAGGCCGCAGAGTGCGCGGCTTTAGTCATGACCATTTATTACGAGGCACTTAATATGTATGACGAAATCAACTTTCAAACCTACAGAATCGCTGGACGATTCTTCAATCAATACCCGCCAGCCTTGTTGGCTATGTGGGCTTTCGTGGCGGTTGCCACTTACCTTTCAATAGGAGCATAACAATATGTATCTACTCAAACTTTACAATCCTTCAACTCGCATCCCTCTGCCATACAAAAATGACGATGGTGATATCGAGGTCAAGTATTCACGCCCCACCAGCGCGGCTGTTGATCCGGTAGTCGAAGAGTGGATCACCCGCTGGTCTTTCGACAGCAAGTCAGAGGTTGAGGCATTCATCAAGGATACTCAGGCGATGTTCAAGGACAGGATTTACGGGTCATTGCGAAGTCACCTTTATCGTGTCGAGGTGCAATCATGAGTATCGCGGAGCGCAATGAACGGGCGATGGAGTACCTTGCCCAAAAGCATTACGAACGATCCTCAGCGAGAGCCAAGCTAACGCTAACTATCATAGGTCTGG
>Ga0307488_10003119_pt1 | contig 13914 bp, 13 predicted proteins | sample SB02metaG_FD_202248 | JGI IMG/M metagenome (GOLD analysis project Ga0307488, IMG submission 202248) | Sea-ice brine microbial communities from Beaufort Sea near Barrow, Alaska, United States - SB 0.2 | ecosystem: Environmental > Aquatic > Marine > Coastal | place: USA: Alaska | collected... | reverse complement strand
TACATCTACTAGGAATGGACAAAGTTCATTTACCAGATTCTGAATCTGCACTGGTTTATGATAATGAACTTCATTTAAAATTGGTTAAGAATAAATTTAAAGAGTTCCTTAAAAAACCATGGTTAAAAAACATAAAACTTACTCACTTCATTCAGAACTATAAAAACTTCACAGAACTTAATGCCATTGCCGAAGATTTTATTTGTGATCTCATTGTAATGGGTTCTCACGGTAATACAGGTTTTAAAAACACCTTTGTAGGTTCCAACACAGAGAAAATAGTAAGAACTTCAAGAATTCCGGTTCTTGTAATTAAGAATAGAGAGAAAGACTTTAAAATCGAAAAAGTAGTCTTTGCTAGCGATTTCTCCAGGGACTATTTACCGGCATTCAAAAAACTTCTGGAATGGTTAAGACCTTTTGATGCAGAGCTTCAACTTTTACACGTGAACACTTCCGAGAATTTTATGAGAAGAACCGAAATAGAAGAAAAGATCTTTAAATTCCTACTGCAGGCAGAAATTGAAGATATTAGTCTCTACGATAAAGTGGCTTATTATGATGATGATTCCATAGAGGAAGGAATATTTTCTTTTAGCTATAAATATGAAGCCGATATTATTACAATTCCCACTCATGGCCGTAGAGGATTAGCTCATTTCTTTATCAAGAGCCTTGGTGAAGACTTAATGAATCATTCTGAGACTCCAGTTCTAACAATCAAAATTTAGCGCTTTTAAAAATTGAATAGTTATGAGCCCTGAAAAATCATTTTCAATTTCTGAAGAAGTATAATCTCTGACTTATTCACTTTAGAAAATGAATTTGCAATTAAGTTAGCCGTGTCCCAGACAACCTTATTACGGGCTACAGTAAATAATTCAGGATTATTTCTCTTATACTTTACAAAATCTTCAAAACAAGTTTCAGGATCCTTTTCTTTCTGATAGGCTTGTTTAAAAGCAGACTCCAGAATATCAACAGGCGCTAAAGACTTATCAGTTTCAATAGCTTCAAATAAATTCCCATAAGAATTCAGGCTATTTTTAAAGCTTAAATATTCTTCTTTTCTAACTCTATTATCTATTGCCGCTATAGCATAAAATAATTCACCTACTTTCTTATAAAATAAGGCAGGAAGTTTTGATGTTATATCCATTATAGGTAACTTAGTGAACCCTGTGCTAAATATACAGCACACCCCTCTTACCCTATATGATTTTTCTCAGTTATTTTAAATCAGTTATAATAAGGCTCTACAGTGGAGGTGTTCAAGGAAAAAATGGGGAATGTGTTAAAGATCCTTTCTGAAGCTTTTTCAGAAGGCATCATTGTGGTTAATGAGGACCAACATATTGTAGCTTCAAATAGATCGGCTAATTCTATGTTTGGCTACAGATCAACTGAGCTTATCGATCAGCCTTTATCCATTTTGATCCCACATAAATATCAAAATTCTCATAAAAATCATGTTAACTCTTTTTCAAATAAAAGTGACCATCAGCAATTGGGAAGAGGCAGGGATTTCTATGGAGTAAAAAAAAATGGAGGTGTATTTCCAGTTGAAGCGGGTCTCAACCCATTTGAAATGTTTGGGAATAAATATGTAATAGCCCAGATCGTAGATATCAATATTAGAAAGACCCAAGAAAAACAAATTCAGGATCTCAATTTAAAATTAGAAGATAAGGTCGCCGAAAGAACTATTGAGTTAAACAAAACAGTATTAGAGTTAAAATCTGAAATTCATAAAAGAAAACAGGCTGAGAAACAGATCAAGGAATCCTTAAAAAGAGAACGCGAATTAAATGAACTCAAGACCAAATTTCTATCTCTAGTCTCACACGAGTTTAAGACTCCCTTAAGTGTTATTCTAACTTCTGCTTCCTTAATTGGAAAATATAAAACAGTGGATGTCCAGGCAAAAAGAGAGAAGCATATAAATACCATTATTAATAAGGTGAAATACCTTAATACCATCCTTATAGATTTCTTATCCATCGAAAAATTAGAATCTAAAAAGGCTTTCTATAATATAAAAAAATTCTCTTTAGATAAACTTATTACTGAAGTGATCTATGACACCAATATGATCCTTAAAGATGGGCAAAAGATAAATCATCCTCTTGATCTGGATGGTGTTACAATAAATTCTGATGAAAGAATTTTGGAATTAATCCTTTTCAATATTCTCAATAATGCTATTAAGTATTCCCCTAAAAACACAACAATAGATATTAGTACCTCCTTTAAAAACGATAAATTAATTATCACGATCAAGGATCAGGGGATTGGAATCCCGAAGGAAGAACAAAAGTTTATTTTCAATAGATATTTTAGAGCCGCTAATGCACTTTTAGATCAAGGAACCGGGATAGGTCTTAACATCGCGAAAAATCATTTAGAAAACTTAGGAGGGACTATTTATTTTGAAAGCCAGGAAAGTATAGGCAGCAGTTTTACAGTAGAAATTCCATTAACAACTAATTTTGTGAAATCATGAAAACTATACTCATTATTGAAGATGACACTGCCTTACTAGAAAATACTGCAGAGTTATTAGAATTGGAGAATTTTAAAGTTTTAACCGCCTCTAATGGTGCTGATGGAGTTCGGCTAGCTACTATAAATATTCCTGATCTTATTGTTTGTGATATTATGATGCCCAAACAGGATGGTTATACAGTACTAAAAAAATTATCACTTAATAAAACCACCCAAAACATTCCCTTTATTTTTCTATCTGCAAAAACAGAACGTAAGGAAATCAGGCTTGGAATGGATTTAGGAGCCGATGATTATATCACAAAACCATTTGAAAATGAAGAATTAATAAGCTCTATAAATAGTAGATTGGCTAAAGCAAAGCTTCTAAATAAAACGACTGCTCCTTTAGATCAAGGAAAGTATAAAGATCTCAACGATCTTAAGAATTATTTTGATGATTATGGTGAGTTATCCAATTATGCAAAAGGAGAAATTATCTATCAAGAAGGCGACCGGGCTAATAAAATATTTCTAATCCTTAAAGGTCTAATTAAGACTCATAAAATGGATCAAAATGGAAAAGAGCTTATCACCGCTATTCAAAAACCAGATGACTTTATAGGCTTCACTTCATTTGTAGATAACAACACCTATGAGGAATCTGCTACGGTGGTAGAAGATGTAGAGCTTGCTGTAATTTATAAGAATGCCTTAAAAGAATTGCTTGCTGAAAGTTCTAACCTTTCCTTGGAATTAATGAATGTCCTTACAGCAAATCTTTCAATCACTAAAGATCAGCTTCTCCAAATGGCATACAGCTCTGTACAAAGAAAAACTGCGAGAACAATACTTCAGTTTGCAGAGGTTCTAGACAGAGGATTGCTTGGAGAAATCAAGATCTCCAGAAACGATCTTGCAAGTGTTGCTGGGATCGCACCCGAGAGCCTAATAAGAACCCTTTCTTCGTTTAAGAAAAAAGGCTTTGTAGAGATTGAAGGAAGAAATATTAAGATCCTGAAATTGGTTGAACTTCAGAATTTAGAATAACCTGACTTCCGGACAAAAATTTACAAGATTTATTTTGAAGGTCTAACGACAGTTATTTGAAGTTCTGTGGACTTCAAGAAATTTTAGATGGCTGTAAACATGAGAATTATCATATTAATTGTAGCCATTCTGATATAGCTTAGGGGTTAGATTAAAGGATAGAACCATGCACAAAATACTTATTCCTACCGACTTTTCCCACAATGCAATGAATGCTATAAAGTATGCATTGGAGTTATTTAAGTATGAAAAATGCGAATTTTATATAATTCATGCTTTTGCCGATGAAGTCTATGATAATAAAGACATTTTAACCAGAGCGCTATTTGAAGAGTTTAAGGATGTCATTAAAAAGAAATCTGATAAGCAACTGGAAGAAATCCTGCTAATTATTAAGGAATTATCTCCAAACCCTAGACACAACTATGAGGTGATCTCCAAATTTGGAAGCCTTATAGATGAGGTAAATGATTTTGTGGATAAAGAAAATATAGATGTGATTGTAATGGGTACCCGAGGCCGAACAGATAGTAAATCTATAGACTTTGGAACCAATACCATACAGGTAATGAAATATGTGAAATGCCCTGTATTGGCAGTGCCCAAAGAATATAAACAATTACAACTCGGGAAGATCCTGTTCCCTACCAATTATCAATTACCCTATAAACAAAGGGAATTAAAACTGATAAGCACTTTGGCCAAAAGCTTTACTGCAAAAATCTCCTTTTTGTATATCTCCAAATTTAAAGAACTCTCATTCCGGCAACAAGATAATATAGCATATTTAAAAAATATTCTGAAGGACAATTCCTTAGAGTTTTTGACCGCCCATGGCGAGGATCTTATTAAAGTAATAAATGAAGATATCTCTAAAGAAAAGATAGATATGCTGGTGATGGTTAATTCAAGAAAATCGTATTTAGAAAGTTTACTTTATCCTTCTACAGTACAAAAAATTGGACTACAAATAAAGATCCCATTCCTGGTCTTGCAAAATTTGTCCGGGTTTTAATTCTAAATAGAAAGAATTATGATACGTGTACTTCTTCCAACAGATTTCTCTAATAACGCATTGCATGCTATTAGGTACGCCTTGCTTTTATTTAAGGAAATTGAATGCACCTTTTATCTTTTAAACACATATATGCCTGCTTCCTATGCTGTTGGAAGCATGCCTAATACTTTTTCTGCATTACAAATGGAGGAAATAATGAAAGAAAATTCTAAAAGAAGGCTAGATGGGATTGAAAAAAAAATAAAGAAAGAAGACGGTAATGATAAACATATATTTAAGAAAATATCAGCCTTCAATTTTTTAACCAATGAGATCTCTAAAATTGTTAAGAAGAAAAAAATAGATTATGTGATCATGGGCACTCAGGGTGCTACAGGGGCTAAAGAAATATTTTTGGGAACCCAAACCATGTATGCCATAAAAAAAGCAAAATGCCCATTAATAGCTGTTCCTGAATTAGCCAGGTTGGAACGTCCGAAAAATATACTTTTCCCAACAGCCTTTGAAATAGATCTTCAAAAAAACTGTCTTAATTATTTAAAGAAACTGTGTGATGCTCACAGTTCTCAGCTAATATTTCTTCATGTGAATCACGGTGACAGTTTAAATTTATCGCAAAAGGAAGTGAAAGAATGGTTGCATAAATATTTTCAGGCTTTTAATCCGCAATTTCATTTCGATATGAATATTAAACTTATAGATGCGGTAAATTTATATCAGGAGAAATTCAAAATAAACATGTTAGCCATGGTTCATGATCAGCATGGATTTTTTAGCAACCTATTATTCAAACATGCTATAAATCAATTTGCATATCATACTAAAGTTCCATTTTTGGTACTCCCCTCAAAAATTCACTTAAGTCCTTGACCTCTGCCTTCAAGGCCTCATCTGTTGATATTTATCATAGGTAAACTTCTCTTTGTATTTTATTTTTATAAAACAAATTTTAAAGTTTTTAAGATGAAAAAGAACATTCTACTTCCCACAGATTTTTCCAGAAATGCGTGGAATGCTGCGCTATATGCTCGAGAATTGTATAAAAATGAAACTTGCGATTTCTTTTTAATGAATGCATTTAGCAGTTCTTATGTAGCATTGGGAGATATGGATGCTCCTGTAACCGGGGGTAACTTTTACGAATCGGCTAAGGAGATCGCAGAAGATGGTCTGGAAAAAGCTTTGGAAAGAATTCTTTTAAAGCCGCGTTACAATAATCACAAGTACTACACTATTTCTAGCTTCGACAATCCGTTAGATGCAATAAAAGCAGTAGTAAATCAAAAGGATATAGAAATTATTATCATGGGTTCTAAAGGATCTCAAGATGATTCTAGTGACGTTTTTGGGAGCACTACCATAGCTGTTATGGAAAAAGCAAGAAACTGCCCCGTGTTAGCTGTGCCGGGACATGTGACATATAAAGAGCCTAAAGAAATTGTTTTCCCTACAAATTACAAAACCTATTTTAAGAAAAGGGAACTTCAATATATGTACGAAATTGCTAAGATCACAAATGCCGCGATTCGTATTCTTCATGTAAAGGAGGATATCTCTTTAGACGATGAACAAAAAAATAACAAGGACCTTTTAGAGAATTGTTTGGAAGGATTAGAATATTCCTTTCACGAATTAGATAACATTGATGTTTTAGAAGGGCTTGAAAATTTTGTAGATAGTAGCAGTAGTGATATGATTGCGTTTATAAATAAAAAACATGCATTTTTCAATACTATTTTTTCTCGGCCTTTAGTAAAAAACCTGGGACATGAATCGAAAGTTCCGGTATTGGTAATGCATGATCTAAAAAACTAATAGCCATGGAAAATGTAGGGATTTGGATAGATAAAAAAAATGCTTTTCTCATCTTTTTAAAAGCTGATACCAGTATTTTGAAAGAAGTGATTTCTGAAATAGAAGATTATCACCCACACGGCGGTTCCGGTTCTAAAATGAAAGGGGGACCACAAGATGTAGTGCAGGATGACACCTATCTGGAACGAGAGAAAAATCAGTTAAAGAATTATTTTAAAGAGGTGGCCTCACTCCTATCCTCTGCTAAAAACATAGTGATCTTTGGTCCATCTCTTACCCCTGAAAAACTTCAGCAAGAATTAAAAGAGCGGTTTCCGGAAATAGAAAAACACGTTTTAGATGTAATAAAAGCCGATTCTATGACAGAGAATCAACGTATAGCCTTGGTTAAAAATTATTTTATTACACACCGCATTTTATAGCAATAAGCAGAAACCTAAATAAGCTGAAATGGAGTTAGATATAATTAAATCCTCTGGATTAATTACCAAGTTTTCAGAAAATAAATTGAAGAATTCTTTACTGAAAAGTGGTGCCGACACTTCAACTATTCAGCATATTTTAGAAACAGTAAAAGATGAGCTTTATCCCGGGATCTCAACAAGGGAGATCTATAACAGGGCCTTTTCTATGCTTAAAAAGAAAAAGCCTGTTTATGCTTCTAAATACAAATTAAAAAAAGCCATTTACGAATTGGGGCCTACCGGTTATCCCTTTGAGAATTTTATTGGAGCCTTGTTGCGCTATTCTGGATATAAAATCAATCTTCGAAAAATAGTGCAGGGGAAATGTGTAGATCATGAAATTGATATAGTGGCCATAAAAAACGGAAAAAAGGTTTTTGCCGAATGTAAATTCCATAGTGATGAAGGCAGATACTGCGATGTGAAAATTCCATTATATGTATCCTCCAGATATCGGGATATCCTGAATAATTTAAAAGGAGGCTCACATAAGCAGGAAATGCCAAACGAATGTTGGGTGGTTACAAATACAAGGTTTACAAAAGATGCATTAACTTTTGGGAAATGTGCTAACCTACATTTACTAAGTTGGGATTATCCTCATACTAACAGTTTAAAAGAACTAATAGATAGGTTATCTCTATATCCCATTACGGTCTCCACCTTGCTAACTAATAGGGAAAAGCAGTTTTTATTGAGTCGAGAAGTGGTATTAATAAGGCAACTTCTTAACGATACTTTTTATCTGGACCATCTGGGGGTTTCAGAGATTAGAAAGAATAAAATTGTTAAAGAAATTAAATCATTAATCAATATTTAAACAAAATATGATGTCCAAAGTGAAGCTACATTTTTTAGGAGCTGCAGGCACTGTTACCGGTTCCAAATACCTTTTAGAAACATCCCAAGCTAACATCATGATAGATTGTGGAATGTTTCAGGGACTAAAAGAGTTGCGTCTTAAGAATTGGGAACCATTCCCTTTTGATGTAAGTAAAATTGGTTTTGTATTGCTTACACATGCACATTTAGATCATACAGGATATTTGCCGCGTCTTGTAAAACAAGGTTTTAAAGGAGAAATAATAGGTACTGCCCCTACCTTAAGTATTACAGAAATAATCTTGATGGATAGTGCGAAAATTCACGAAGAGCAGGCCGAAAAAGCCTCTTTAGAAGGCTATTCCAAACATGAGCATCCACTACCCTTTTATACTGAAGAAGATGCGAAAGCGACTTTGAAATTCTTTAAGCAAGCGCCACTGGATACCTGGACAAAATTAAATGAGGAAGTTAGTTTCAGGTTTCAATACAATGGTCACATCCTAGGAGCAACTTTTATAGAACTGAATGTCTCCGGAAAGATCTTTGTGTTTTCTGGTGATATTGGTAGAAATGAAGACCTGTTGTTGGATCCACCAAAAAAACCTGTTTGGGCAGACTTTCTTATTATGGAAAGTACCTATGGGAACAAATTACATCCCGAGACTAGTGTTTCTAACGAACTTACTAGCATTATTAAGGAAACGATCCATTCCCGTGGCACCTTGATTATACCCTCTTTTGCAGTAGAGCGTTTGCAAACCTTAATGTTCATATTGTGGAGGTTATATGAAAAAAATAAAATTCCCAATATCCCGATTTATGTAGATAGCCCAATGGGGGCAAGTGTATTAGACGTTTTTCAGCAATTTCCTTCTTGGCATAAATTATCTCATGAAGATTTTAATACCATGAAAAAAAGAATGAATATTGTTATGTCCTATAAGGACACCTGGAATACTATAGACAATAAACAACCCAAAATTGTGATAGCCGGTAGTGGGATGGTAACCGGAGGAAGAGTACTCACTTATTTACAACAGCTAATAGATCAGCCGGAAACTTCTGTTTTACTTGTTGGATTTCAGGCAGAAGGTACAAGAGGGCGACAGCTTTTGGAAGGTGCCCATGAAATTAAACTCTTCGGAAAATATTATCCTGTAAAAGCTAAAATTTACCATGATGAAAGTCTCTCTGCCCATGCCGATCAAAAAGGGATTCTGGAATGGTTAAAGGATATTGACAATGTCCCCCAAAAAGTATTCTTAGTTCATGGAGAACCTTTGGCATTAGATGCATTAAGAGTGAAACTTAAAGACACCTATAATTGGGACCCCACCATTCCAAAACTTTCTGAAATATTCGAACTCACTATTTAAAAACAGGTAAAGCATATTGATAATTATCATTTTTATTGGAAAGAGGAATTACTGAATTTATAAATTTTTAAAAGTATAATCATGAAATCTAAGCACAGGAATATTAAATATATAGAATGGAGAAGCCCGGAGGAAATGCATTCAGACACCATTGAATGGCTTTCAGATTTAGCCTTTGTAAAAGTGGAACAAAGTTTCTTGGAAGAACTTATAAAAGAGAACACTTTGAACCTAATCTCGGGAGACACCTTTACTAAAAGCAAAGAAATAATCAATAAACTTTCTAAAAGCTTAAAGAAAGTGGAAGTGCTTCACAACAAGGTTCAAGCCCATTCCAATGAATTAGAGATATTAGTAGATGAAATTAAACAAGAGAAAAAAGAGGAGATATTTAAACAGGAACATCATTTATTAAATGCTGAGATCTCTTTATTTATGCTTGATTTCAGGGACATTAAAAATGAAATTTTCGAGCTCATAAAAAACATCATGAAACAGAACAAACAAAAACGCTTGCTCAAATAAATTTATTTTTTAAATATTAAACTCCCGTTTTTTATTGTTTTCTAAGTAGAATTTAGAAATTATTTTTCGTGTGGTAAAACCAATAAAGGCATTTGGGTGTGTTCGCTAATGGCTTTGGTAATAGAACCATAAAAAATACGATCTAATATTTTCTCTTTTTCTATAACTAATGCATGAAGATCTATTTTGGAAAGTTGCACATAAGCACTTATTGCCTCTGGAAAATCGAGTCCGATTACAATATTTGATTTAGTGGGGATCTGTTTAAACTTACTGCTCAACAAAGAATTAAAAGATTTTTCCTTTTCTTTATTTTTCTCCTCAAGAACTAAAAGTGCATTAAGATTCGCATTGTGTTTTATTAGAACATCCTTTAAAATATCTAAAGCTTCAGTTTTTATTTCCTGATCATGATGAATAGAGAATAACACCGAATTGATTCCTTGAAAAATGTATTTTTCAGGAACTACTAGAATACAATTATTAATATTTCTTATTACATGTAGAGTATTACTACCAAAAATAACTTCTTGGGCTCCGGTAGCTCCATTACTACCCATCACAATTAGATCGATATCGTTAGCATTTACAGCTTGTTCGATAGCATCGGTTAAATTATCATAGTCTAAAAGTGGTTGGAATTCGTATTTGCTGTTTTTATGTTCCTGTTGTATTTGCAGTATTAGTTCTGTCAACTCATTTTGGGCATTTTCCAATACAGCCTGGTAAACAATCTTTCCAGGTTTAGCTGCCATTAAATCATCTGTAATATATTCAGATGTCTTTTGAACGTGTAAAATGAAGAATTTACATTGCCATTTTTTAAAGAACTGCAGTGCATATTCAATAGCATTTAAAGAGTTTTCAGAAAAATCTGTAAGCAATAAGATCTTTTTCATTTTTTTATATTATGTGAAAATTTAGGAATTTTTAAAAAAAAAAGAAATGAGGGATATCATGAAAATAACAATTAGCTGATTCTATTTTTAGGTATGATTAAAAATTGTTTTCAATGATAAAAATAGTAGAGATCCAGGAGGCTGTTTCAATCGTTAAATCTAATAACAGGGTATTTATCCAGGGTGCTGCTATGACTCCTAATAGCTTAATAGATGCTTTGTGTGAAAGATATCAGGAGTTAAGGAATATAGAATTAATTCAAATTCATACGCATGGAGATGCTAAATACACTAGATATCCCTATAACCAATCCTTTAGGCTGAACAGTTGTTTTGTAGGTGAAAATGTTCGAAAAGGGGTAGATGACAGCAAGGCAGATTACATCCCTATTTTTTTAAGTGAGATCCACTTACTTTTCAGAAGAAATATACTTCCGCTGGATATGGCTTTCATACAGGTTTCACCACCAGATAAACATGGATTTTGCTCTTTAGGAACTTCAGTAGATATCACTTTACCTGCGATCCAGACAGCAAAAAAAATTGTCGCGCTAATTAATCCCAATGTCCCAAGATCCCATGGTGATGGCATAATTCATTATAAAAACATACATTTTGGAGTGAATGTAAATACACCCTTGCATGAAAGCATATCAAAAACCCCATCAACTTTAGAAAATAAAATCGGCAAATATATAGCCGCTTTAATAGAAGATGGAGCAACATTGCAAATGGGGATTGGCAGTATTCCCAATGCGGTGCTTAAAAATTTAACTACTCACCAAAGGCTGGGGATCCATACAGAAATGTTTAGTGATGGGATTTTACCTTTGGTAGAAAAGGGTATAATTACAGGAGAGAATAAAATTATTAAAACCGGTAAAATTGTTACCTGTTTTGCTTTGGGAACCAAAAAGTTATACGACTTTATAGATGATAATCCTGTAGTGCATTTTAAAGAGGCAGCCTTTACTAATGACACGTCTATCATAAGGCAGAACCCGGCAGTGACTGCTATTAACAGTGCGATAGAAATAGATCTCACCGGGCAAGTTTGTGCAGATTCTATTGGAACCTATCAATATTCAGGAGTTGGTGGACAAATGGATTTTATTCGGGGTGCTTCCCTTTCAGAAAATGGCAAACCTATAATCGCCCTCCCTTCTACCACAAAATCCGGAGTATCCAAGATCACCTCTTTTTTACAACAAGGCGCCAGCGTTACCACTACCAGAGCTCATGTGCATTATGTAGTAACCGAATATGGTGTGGTGAATTTATTCGGAAAAAGTCTTGAGCAGCGCGCCAAATTATTAATAGGAATTGCTCATCCAAACCATAGAGAAAGGCTGGAGAAAGAAGCTTATGCAAGGTTTAAGTGGGCATAAGGAATCCCACACACAACCATCTGGACTGGCTATCCAACATTGATAATGAATATCTCCTGCTAATCTGGAAACTAGCCCTGATATGGAATAGTTTTATACAAGTCTCGATTAAAGATATTTGGAAAGAAACCTAAAAAATTTCTTTTTAAGATCTGAATAGATATCTCTTTGATTTTCCATTTTGCTCCTGAATTCCAAATGTTGTTCAGCAAATTCCCGGTTTATTACATCTTCCTTCTTTTTACTATGTTCGGCCATATCCGTTTCATGAACATTGATGTCGTGCAGTAAGGATTCCAAAATATTACCATGTAATATAAACTCGTTCTGGTAATGCTCCAATTGTGCGAGAACATCCTTATTTGTCCAGCGTTTCACCAGTTCTTCCAATCTGTTATTGAAAGATTTTAATTCATCTTCCCATAAGGAAAGTTCAGACTGCCATTGTTTATGTTCAAAATGCAAGTCTTCATTGTAAAGTACTTCTGATTTAGTTTCCATTTTCTCTAAATTTAATTTGTTATTTGTACTAATCGTACCTTTTAATAGTTTGCTGTGATCGATAAACAAGAGGTGTTATTTCGTGTTTTTTGACAATTCTTCTACTTCTCTTTCCCCTAGTATTAATTCTAGATCTTCTTGCTCCACTATTTCCTGTTTTAATAAAAGTTTTGCAAGCTTCTCCAGTTTTTCGCGATGTTTGATCAAGAGTTTCTTTGTGCGCTCATAGGCGGTAATTACCAAATCATGCACTTCTTTATCTATTTGTTGGGCCATATTTTCACTATAGGGTTTACCCAACATCCGCTCGTTCTGCCCTGTGGAATCATAATAACTTATTGGCCCTATTTCTTCATCTAGCCCATAATAAGCTACCATGGTGTAAGCTTGTTTAGTAACTTTTTCCAAATCGTCCAGAGCACCTGAGGAGATCTCTTGAAATATTATCTCCTCTGCGGCCCGGCCTCCAAGACTAGCAGAGATTTGATCTAAAAATTGTGATTTGGTTACTATTTGTCTCTCTTCGGGAAGATACCAGGCAGCACCTAATGATTTCCCACGAGGAATAATAGAAACCTTGACCAAGGCATCCACATTTTTCAAATACCAGCTTGCCACAGCATGGCCTGCTTCATGGTAAGCAACAATTTCCTTTTCCTTAGGCGAAATGATCTTGCTCTTTCGCTCCATACCGCCAATTATACGATCTCGAGCCATCATAAAATCGGATTGCTCAACTTCTTTCTTTTTTTTCCGCGCAGCGATCAAGGCAGCCTCATTACAGATGTTGGCAATGTCGGCCCCAGAAAATCCGGGACTTAATTTAGCTAATATTGCTACATCTACATCTTTGGAAAGTTTTAGTGGACGTAAGTGTACCCCAAAAATTTCTTGCCGTTCTTGTTTGGTAGGGAGTTCAAGATAAATATGCCTATCGAACCTGCCGGGGCGCAAGAGCGCTTTGTCCAGTACGTCGGGACGATTCGTAGCAGCAAGTACGATCACTCCCATATTTGGCCCGAAACCATCCAATTCAGTAAGCAATTGATTCAAAGTGCTTTCACGCTCATCATTGGCCTGAAAAGCATTTAATTTTCCACGGGAACGTCCAACCGCATCGATCTCGTCTATAAATATAATACTTGGTGCCTTTTCCTTGGCTCGTTTAAACAGGTCACGAACTCTGGAGGCTCCAACCCCAACGAACATTTCTACAAACTCGGATCCGGACATGGAAAAGAAGGGAACTCCAGCTTCCCCTGCCACGGCTTTTGCCATTAAGGTTTTTCCAGTACCGGGTGGACCTACCAGCATAACTCCCTTCGGGATTTTAGCTCCTAATTTGGTATAAGTTTCGGGGTTTTTTAAGAAATCGACTACCTCCATAACCTCTGCCTTAGCTTCTTTTAGTCCCGCAACATCCTTAAAGCTCACTGGGATTTTAGTGTCTTTTTCCATTAGTTTGGGATTGGATTTTCCGAAATTAAAGAGAGCACCACCCCCGGGAGTGCCTCGGCCCATTCTCCGGAATAAAAACAGCCAGAAAATGATAATGATCCCTAAGGGTAA
>Ga0307488_10003117_pt1 | contig 13918 bp, 11 predicted proteins | sample SB02metaG_FD_202248 | JGI IMG/M metagenome (GOLD analysis project Ga0307488, IMG submission 202248) | Sea-ice brine microbial communities from Beaufort Sea near Barrow, Alaska, United States - SB 0.2 | ecosystem: Environmental > Aquatic > Marine > Coastal | place: USA: Alaska | collected... | reverse complement strand
GGAACTAAACCTATCAGTTGTTTTAGCACCATACATATACCAATATTGTTGGCCTGTGTATGAAGCATCAACTGGAGCTACATTCTGATTGAAAAACCTTCCAGCTTCACTTTCAAACTTCTCACCAGCAACATAAGAAGAATCATTATACCCATCAATACTACCAGCTAACTCTTGTGAGTAAGTAGCAATATTCTGTTTATATAGATTTTGTCCGTGTCGTTGTGGAGCGCCGATACCATATAGTTCGACTCTTTGTTTGTCACTTACAGCATAAGAAAGTCCAGCATAATAAGCCCAAGCATCTGTCCAAGTCCCATCAATGAATCCATCACCAGTCTTACGAACTACCGTTCCACTAAGAGCTAGTTTATCACCGATTAAACCTGAATTGTAGTTTAAAGAGGTTTTTAGAAAACCACCTTCACCCATTTCTTGCTTGATTTTACCACCCTTCTCCATAGAAGCAGGATCTGTGATTATGTTCATAGTTCCACCAATTGATGGTGTAGCAAGATTAACAGCAGATAGACCTCTTTGCATCTGAATGGAAGAAGTAGCATCACCTACCCCATCCCAATTAGACCAATAAACCCATCCGTTTTCCATATCATTCTGTGGAACACCGTTTATCATTACTGCAACATTTCGTTGATTAAACCCTCGAACATTGATACGAGCATCACCCGCACCGCCACCTTGTTGAGTAGCATATACACTAGGAGTAGTATTAAGAATCATTGGAATGTCTTGTGAACCAAGACGAACTTCCATTTCTTCTTTACTAATCGTTGTGTAAGCAACAGGTGTAGTTTTATCAGCTCTTGAAGCCAAAACTTCTAATGCTGACATAGCAAGTACATCCACTGTTAAAGTGAACTCAATACCTACGTTTTCTTCACTCACAACAACTTCCTTAGAAACTGGTGTGTGTCCTATGTATGAAGCAGTTACAGTATAAGAACCTGGTGTCACATCGACACGATAAGAACCATCATCCGAAGATACAGCCCCCAACTCAGTTCCTTGCACTACAATATTTGCTCCAGCCAAGGGTGCATTTCCATCACTAATGATTCCTGATATTGATTGTCCAAAAAGGAAAATCGGCAGGAACATCATCAACAATGAAGTTATTAGATTACGTGTTTTCATTCATAATCTCCTTATTTTGTTATGGTTAAGGCACATTTTTTCACAGGTGTGCCAACTGCCTGTCCGCTTTTGTAATTTGTTTTTAATTTGCGTAATCCTGATCGTCATTATCACCAGTTAATGGTGGTATTTCACAAACATCATTATTACAGAATTTGTCTATATCAGCTTCTTCATTTTTGATTACACCGAAAGATAACTTACCTAACTTACCTACCATTGTATCATACTCTTTTTCTGTTATGGCTTCGTATGGCATTTGTTTGTAAGCACCATAGTCATGTCTCGGCAATAAACTAATACCTTTTAGTTTATACTGAAAGTAATTGAGTACGTGTGGTAGTTGGTCAGCTTCTGTTTCAGGATCAAATGTAGCAGTACAACTAACTTGGTTATCTGCCCAATGTCTTTGTAAGAAAGCAGCAAGAGAGAATTGTTCCCATACTGATAACTCACCAGCAGTTCTAATTCCTTCACCTACATCTACAGGAACTTCAACAACCATTGTTGTGTCCTCTGAACCAAATGCAGGTTCTAATGGGTAGTTAGCTTTCTTCAATGGTTCTATTAACTCAGAATGTACTGATAACCTCATTCTCCTAATATAAAACCTCGACTCCGGATAATGCATTCCTGGAGTAGCACCAACCAATAATGAAACAGTACCACTCGGTTTAACTGATGTAGTTTTAATTGACTTTGGAACAGCAAACCAATCACTATATTGATTATCCCACTCTTGTATTGTATCATATCCTGTCTCCAACCAGTTCTGTAGTTCACCCATACCATTCTTAGTAATGAATTGAGCAACACCACTAACTGAGCAACCGATTCTACGATTTCTTAACATAACCCTATTAGTTTCTGGCCAATGAGTTCTTCCCAATGTAACTGTTTTAGCATACAGATAAGCATACTTTAATGTTCTTTGATAATCTTCTAATGAATCGTGATTTGCTGGAAATGTTTCTACTAAACAACATAACTCATAACTCTCTAATGATTGTTCTAAACAAGGATTACCACCCATTACTCTATGGTCTTTATTATCCCCACCATTCTTCATACGAGAGTACTTTTTCATATTCTCTAACCAAGCAAAACCAGGCTCACCATTGTCCACAATTCGTTTACATACATCAGTATAATCCATCCCAAGTTCGGCAAAGATACTATTATTACTTGTCCATCCATATTGTTCCCTCTCAGGGTTTACTTTATAGTTTTTTAAATCTAAATACTCTTCGTTATCTGGTTCACCAAATACAATTTCAGCAGTTCTACGAACATTTCCTGCCACTACACACTTACCGATAAGATTCATTATATCTACGATTGTAGTGATTGTGATTGGTTCATTTTTATTTTTATCTAATATCTTTCTGATATCTTCGTGAACTTCTAAAAGAGGTTTGTGACCACTACTAACCCCACCAAATCCTGCGATTGGAGCTCCTTCTGGTCTTATTTTAGTATAATCAAATTTAATTGGAGCAGTTCCGTGAAAATAACTTTCTAAAAGAACCTTCAGAGAGTCTACCCAACCTTCTCTAGTATCAGGTATATCATATAAAGACTCATCACGAGTTTTATCAACCCCTTTGATAATAATCTCACCAGCACCTTTAGTATCAAACCCAACTCCAACTCCTAACATACTAGCATCCATTAAAAAACAGAATGGTTTTGCCATATCATCTTTGATTGTTTTAGTTGATACGAATGCACAATTGTTGAGGGCGGCATATAAACCACGTTCTTCAGTTATGGCTGTTCCCATAGCCCAAAGACCGCGACCTGGTGGCAAAAACTTCATATTGAAAATACGCTCATACATATCTTGCGCTGACCTTTGAGCTTGCCACGGATTCCACCCTAATTGATGTGAATCAATGTGATTCTTTTGCATAGAGTAAGTACCCTCTACGACTCTTCTAACTGTTTCCCACCATCTCTCGTTCTTTCCATCTTCTTTAATTCTTGAGTATGTTCTCATATAAACTAACTCACCTAATCCATTAAAGCCAAATGGTGGTTTCTTTCTTTTAAATTTGTTAATAAAACTATCTGTTAATGTAAACTTTTCCATCGTAACTCCTAATTAATTTGTTTTCTTTTGTTTCTCACAATATATAAGTATAGTATATATCAATTCTTATTTACTCAAATCCACCCATATCATTATATTTTTTAGATAAAGTTTGTCTCAAATACTCTTCTGAGTTATCCATCTTACCTTGTGTTGATTTTCCACCTTGCGTTGAAGCCTCATACACTTGTATGTTGCCAGTATTCGTATTTATTTCTGCAGGAAATGTTATTCCATCAATACCAAATCTGTTTTTGATTACATGAACTCTGCCTGTGTTTGCAATCTTATCCTCTACCTTACGACTTACAGACATAACAAAGTCAGCCGTCATAACCTTAGAATAATCTTCTGATACTTTACTAGCATCAATCACCTCTTCTTCCAATGAACTTCTATTTGCCTGTGATGCTGTCCATATTGGAATATCAAACTCACCAGCCATACCACGAAGATTTTCATAAGTCTCACCGGTAGCATGCCTCTTCTCTTTATAGAATGTAGTTGGTTTTAAGATATCAGCATAATCTACAATAACCACATCAGGTTTGATTTCCTGTATTTCCATCTGTTTTAGATGAGCAGCCAATGTATTTACCGAAGCAGAACGAGTAGGATAGTATTTGATAATCAACTTACCCTTTAGTCCATCTATAACTTTTTGTACTTCTTCTTGGTGAAACTTAATGTTAGAAGTTGTGATTCCACTAAACACAGTATCATATCTTAAACCAACATAAGCCTCATTTAACTCTAAGGTATAATGAACTACAGTCTTACCCTGCTTTACTAAATGAGCAGCCAGAGATTGTAGACACCAAGTCTTACCAATACCAGCAGCGGCGACTAACACACCTAACTCACCACCAGCTAATCCACCATCCATAACATTGGTGATTGAATCCCAAGGTGTGGGTAATGTATTTCTTACAGCAGATGTAAGCCTTTCTTCTAATGAAATAATATAATCATGACCTAAGTCTCTTTCACTACCAGCTTTCATAGCAGCATCAATTATGACTTTGATTTCATCATACTTCTTCTGTTCTAATAAATCAACTGATTGCATGATAGATTCTTTGATAACCTGATTCTTACAAAAACCTAAAGTTTCCTGCTTTACAAATTCTAAATCAGTAGCCTCTATGTTTCTCCAAGCTTCTTTAAGATTTTCAATGATAGATACTTTAAGTACATCATCATTCATCTGAGTAATCTTTATCTTCAGAACTTCTAATGTGGGAGCTTTTCTAAACTCCATAAAGTACTTAGCTATTTCTTTTGTCAACCATTTATTAGCATCTGAATCAAAATATGCTGGTTCTAATATATCGTTGATAGTTTGTATAAACTTATTATCCGACAATAAAGATGATATTACCTTTGATTGGAATGTCGGACCGAACTGATTAAAATTCTCACTCGCCATATAGTTCTCTTCTTTGTATTTCCCTTAGTTCCATTTGTTTTTTTCTACGATAGCGTTCTCTAGCTTTAGCTTGAAGAACTGCTCTATTTCTATGATAGTATTCCATCGACCATTTTCTTTGGGCTTCTTTCCTATCTGCTTCTGATGTGTATTTACGTTTTCTTCCCATGTGTTTTCTCGGCCATTTGATTGAGTTTAGCAAAACATTGAACTAACCAACTATCCATATTTGGTAATGTTGCAAATAGTCTATCCTCAATAAATCTCTTTTGGAATTGTATTTTATTTAACCTATTAACAGGTTCTCTGATTTTGTCTAAGATTTTAGTTTTAGCAGAAGTACTGATATCTACTTCATCCAACTGCATCAACGTATAGTTTCTTTTCAATAACTCTTCACTCTCTTTAAGCTTTTCATCTTCTTTAATAATGTCATCTATATTAAGTATCTTATCTTCGAGTAAAAGAGGAATCTTTTTTTGAATAGTTTTTAATCCCCACCCACGAACACCATCAATGTTGTCAGACTTGTCACCATCTATAGATCTATAGACAGCAAAGTTATGAGATGGTATCCCATAATCCTCCAATACCTTTGGTGGATCATACATCTTCTTCTTTGTAGGAGACCAAACTGAAACTCTATGATTTACTAACTGAAGAAAGTCTTTGTCTGTAGACATCAAAACTATCTTAGATGTTTTCATAACCTGCTTGGTAAGGTAAGCCATTGTATCATCAGCTTCTATGTTCTCAATGGTAATCGTTGTGATTGGAAGATAATCTAAGTAATCTATAACTCTGGTTAATTGCATCTTCATAGATTGATGTTCATCTTCTTTGTCATTGAAATCATAGGAACGGTTTAATCTTTCCGACATATTCCTACCAGCTTTGTACTGAGGAAATAACTTCTTTCGGCGATTAGACCCACCCTTACCATCAAATACTATGACAGTTCTGGTAGGTCTAATAGTCCTTATGGCGTACCCAACTGATCTTAGAAAACCAACTATTCCCCCAACATGTGCTCCATCTTCATTGAGAGTTGGTATAGCACTAAAACATCTTATGAAAGTGTTTAAGCCATCTATAATCAGTATCTTATCATCAGGTTCTTCTGAGTCTAAGTTACCACCATTCTTTTTTATTTCTTCAAGAATTGAAAGGTATCTAGCATTAGTCACCTACCACCTCTTCAGTAATCTCCACATCATCAATACCTAAATCTGCTTTGGTATATTTCAATATAACTTTATCACAGATAAGCTGATAACAATAGGATTTAAATTCTTCATCCTCAAGCATAGTAGCCCATTCTTTAGATTGAAACTTAATCTCTTTATCATTTTGGTCTTTCATAGTATACCAAGCACCACCAACTTTGACTAAGTTATGGTCTTTAAGAACTAATAACCAACTACCCTCATCATCTACACCACTTTCAAAGTAGAGTGGAAACTCAGCTTTTCTTAGTGGAGGACCCAAACGATTCTTAACCACTTGTGCCAGTATAGTCATACCTATTACATTCTTTTTGGTATCTTTAATCTGACCTTTATTCTTTAATCTTACACGAGTTGATGCGTGAAATGGAAGAGCCTTACCACCTGAAGTAGTATAAGGATCACCAAACATAGCACCTAACTTTACTCTTAACTGATTTGTAAATACCAAAGCTACTCTTTGTCTACCAATCATCTGAGTAATCTTTCTCATAGCCTTTGATATTACAATAGCTTTAGAAGTAGCCCAGCCATCTTTATCAAAGTCAGCATTTAACTCAACCTTAGTTGTAGCAGCAGCTAATGAATCTACTAAGATAGTTACTAACCTATCCTTATCTGATTCACGAACTTTAGTTACGATTTCTTCAATAGCCTCAAAGATATCTTCTACTGTTTCTAAGTGTAGATATAACATATTGTTTACATCAACACCAATTACCTGTAGAAAATCTTCACTTACTGCTGTCTCTGTATCTATATAAACAGCAACACCACCTTTCTTTTGAGTTTCTGCAAGTAGGTGTGCACCAACTAAGGATTTACCACTACTCTCCAATCCGTTTAACTCTGTAATCCTACCAACTGCAATACCACCATTTGGGCGATTTGAGATTGCTAAGTCTAACATTGTTGAACCTGTTGAGATAAACTCTTTTATGTCTGTTGGTGTTTTTTGTGCGCCATCTAAGAAGTATGCAACCTTATAATCTTTGAATTTTTTATTTAAGGAGTCGGCGAGAACTCCAGCTAAGTCATCTTTAACTGACATATAATCTCCTAATTAAAATAGTGGGTGTGTCCGGCTTTTGTCCACGTGAATGGTTCACACACTCGGTTTTATTAGTGTTGGCTTCAACACCCACTATAACTTTATTTACTTATTGAACAACTCATCGAAAGCAGCACTGGCATCTTCAACTTTTGCTGACTCAGCAGCAACAGCAGATTTTGGTGCAGTTTCTTTCTTCTCTTCACCTTCAGCAGCTTCAGGGTTTAACCATTGGTTAAGTACGCCTGTTAGCTCTTCATATGAGAGTTCTTGATACAATTCAGTTATGTCCTTTTGATTCTCTAAGAGGTTTTCTAGCTTTGCCTTATCTTCCACAATAGGTGTCTGATTAGGTTTAACACGAATAGCCGTCTTAGGAAAAGAAGCACCACTTTCCTCTGCAGTAATAAACTCTACTGATACATCACGTCCACTTACTGAATCTGTAATATCACCATAGTCTGGATCTGCAATAACGGAAAGTAATTCTTGATAGACTGTTTTACCAAAGCCCCAAAAACGAACACCTTGAGCTTCTTCACCACGAACGATAACAGGAGCAAAGGTTCTCATCTTAGCTTCTAATTTACGAGCCATCTGATACTCTTCTCTGTTTCCGCTTGTTTTAAGTTTTTGAGCAAACTCTTCAATTGGATCAGGACGACCAAATGTTATTGGTGATAGATAGGTTTTGTTATTCAAACCAAAATGAAAGAACAACTCAATGAACGGATTATCCTTATTATGCCTATATGGCAAAACACGAATAACCTGTTTACCAGGTTGTGGTTTCCAAAGATTTGAAGTTCGATTGTTTGTGGTTTGTAGCTGGTTAAGCCTATTACGAATAGAATTAATATCCATTTGTTAATCTCCTTATTTTATTATTTATTATTTATTTGTTAGTTACTTTCTGTAACAATAATATATATCACTTATTTTTATGAAATACAATTATTTTTTAGTTTTCTTGATAATCTTTTATGTCTACTATGCTGTGTATTTTAGTTGGTATTTTATTCAATCCTGTATCATTTGTAAGCAGTAAACTATTCTGATATTCTCCCCACGGGATAGGAAATCTCTTATCTAAGATACCACCATTAAGTTCTCTGATGACCTCATTAAGTGCATTGATTGTGTAGAGTGTGTTGCTTTGTTTCTTTCTATGTAGAGAAATAGTATTTGGAATATCTTCGGGATGATTATCAGGATCATACTCAACATTATATGTACAGATGAGTTGGTTGCTATCGTTGCCATTCTGAAACACATATACCTTTTCGTAAAGTATATCGTTACATAGGATGATAAGGCTTAGAATATCTTCTAACCTATCTTTCTGTGTGAATGTGCAGAGTAGTTGAGTTTTCATATTATTCTAACCCCAAGCCTTAGAAAATCTCTCATTATCTAAAATTTCCTTTGGTATAAGGTTTTTAGATTTAATTATCTCTTTAAATTTTCTCATTTGTTCTGATTTGGGGGATTTTTTTCCTTTAGCTGGTCGAATAACCAACTTTTTATTCTTCTTTTGATTAACAACTGCACGAGCTTCATTCCAAGCTTTTTTATACTTTGGTCTATCTTCTGGTGAAGCACTAGCCATAGCTAAAGCATAGGCTTGAAAGAATGAATCTGAATCGCTCATAGAAACACTTCTCCTATCTGCCGCAAATTGACCAGATAAACCCATTGATTGAATTAGTCTTTTACCTACTTTTGTTTTTAAAGTTTTTACTTTTTTTCTATCCGTTGGATCGGTTATACCTTCTAATAAATTTTTTTCTAAATCATCATATTTTTTTATTTCTTCTTTAATTGCACTATCTAATGTTTCAACGGTAACTTTATCTCCAAGTTTAGCATCAGATATTACAGGTGTTTTATCACCAGTAAGGTTTAATTTTGGTTTTTGATTTTCAGGTAATGCATCATAGTCTGATTTAGATATTGTTTTACCACCGGCCACCTCATAATAAATCTCATCCATTTGGGTTAAAGCTGTTTGTGTAGTTGTTGATTTGTATTGGTTTGCTTCACCTTTTCCTTTTTCTAAAGCATCAAAATCTGATTGTTTTTTGTCATACAATGGTTTATTACGCTTTTCAATCCAATCATTCATACTCATATCTTTTTTAATTTGATTAAATTTACTATGAGTTAACACTTGATTAGCCCCATGTTCCCTATCTCGTTTTTCTTGTGTGCCAGGATCTCCATCATCATTATTTTTTAAACCAACTACGTGCTCTAAATCCATCTCTTCTAATACAAGTGGTAATCCAGAATAAGCACAGACTCCTCCTTGTTCTTTATATACTCTCCAAACATGATAACCTCTTGCTTTACTACCTACATTACCTCGAACCACCTCCGGAGATTTTCCTGATTTCCATCGTTTGTTTGTATCTGATTCTGGTTGAGTAAAATCATAATCACCATTTTCAAATTCAGAAACATCTGATGTAGTGTTACCATCTTTTCTTTTATAGCCAAGAAAGTGTTTATCTCCTATGAAAGCTTCTCCACCTTGACCAGCACCCATTAGATACTGCTGTAATTTTGGAGGAAGAGCATCGAATGTCTCTATTACATCTTCTTCACTAACTTTTTCCTTTCTTACTTTTCTAACACCTCTCTCAACCTTTTCAGGTTTTGCCTCATCATATAATTCTTTTAAATTATTTTCATTCCTCCTTAATTGATCAACATCTACTTTATTATAACTATTTTTTAAAAATCCGGAATTAACCCTTGCACCATACAAGGTACCATATGCTGTTAATAACATTTGGTTATCTTTAAAACTACCTTCAAGTTCAGCAGCTTTTTTTAATTCAGGCGGAAGTATTCTTATGATATCTTGTCTAAGAATTTTTTCTTGAGCTTCATCATAATCTACTTCTTTTTTTACTTTTTCATTAGAGATTCTTTCTTTAGGATTTAGTTCTTTTGCAGCATTTTTAGCAATTCTATCTCTAATTTTTTGTTTTAATGTCATATCACCATACTTTTTTTCTTTTGATTTATCAGCTTCACCATCATCTTTTTCTTCACCATCGCCACCCGTAGGTCTTTTAAAATCAGGAGAAACACCTTTATTAGAATCTACATCTCTATCAAACTCACTTGGTTCATCTAGCTTCTCACCACTCTTCTTATCATCACCGCCCTTATCAACTTTTACTAATCTACCATCATCATTTTTAAATGAGATACCCTTTTCATTTTCTTTTCCATAACCTTTACCTTTCCAAATCAATCCCATCTTCTTAACTTTTTCTCTGTCTTGTTTGGATAGTGGTTTGTTTTCAGGTGCTTCCATCAAAGTATTTAGTAACTCAGCCCTAGCTTCTCTGCTCCAACCAAAATCGCTTAGAACACCTTCCAATAATATCAGCTTACTACTATTCTTTATATCAGGTTTACCATCGCTTGTACGATAAGACCATTCAACTAATATTTTATCTAAATCTTTTATCATTAAAAATTCTCCGTTATATCTTCCATATCATCGTAGTTCCAACCCTTACCTACCTTCACTGGATACTTACCCTTTTGTTCAATAATACCCTTTACTTTATTTAAAAAATCTATCCCATCCTTTAGATGAAAGTCAAATAAAAATGAGTCATAGCTATACAGAATCAATTTACTCTTATACCCATCTATCTCAGGCAATAGTTCTGTAAGCATACTCATATTGCTTTCTGTCTCCATTAGCTGAATAAGATAGTTAAACACCTTATTCTTACTCATATCAGATAGATTTTTCTTATATATCCTCTTATTATAAATATCAGATTCTATGAAATTATTGGATTTATACTTGTTCCAAACTCCATCCATATAGACTTGAACTTTAGCAAAGAATGGGTTGGATTTAAGTACATCATCAGGTATGTGCCCATACAGGTACTGAAAGGATAGAGACTTAGCTTCATTGTAATCTACCCCATACAACTTAGCCATGTGCTGATGAACCGAACCATCTGGAAATTTATAATCTATAACCTCACCGATTAGTCTTAGGTGATAAGCATCATAATCCATCTCTACCAACATGCCCTTTTTTCCATATCTACTTATAAACTTCTTTCTACTACCATCTGATTTATTAAGAGCAGCGAAGTTCATACCACCGAATCTATTGGATGGCCTGCCTGTAGCAGTATATGGATTGTATTCTGAGTATACCATACCTTCTGTGGTCTTTAATCCATTTCTTTCTATTTGATTTAGATTTTCTAACACATCAAAGTTATAAGTTTCAAATGTAGGTTCAGTATGTTTGTTGCCCATAATAGCTGGTATCTTCATAAGTTCAACCAGCTTTCTACACCATTCTAAATGTTTCATTATTGGTATAACACAATTTACATTTGGTTTCTTATAATACTTTCTATAAAAGTAATCATGAGCATTGGTTATAATATCATCTATCAGTAATGGTTGGTTCTTTTCTAAGTAGTGATTCATCTGAACATCATATGTACTTTGCCAATCAAAGAAGTGCAATAACTTCTTCTTATCATATGTGTATTTTCTTTTAGGAGACCAAATCATTTCCATATATCTTTCTACATCTAAGTTTATAGCATCTGTATGTCTGAATGGTAGTATGTACTCATTCAAATCACCATCTAATATCTTAATATACAATAAACATAGCTTAGTCCTCTGAGGATGTTTATTCTCATCGCATTGTATAGGTATAACAATAGAATTGCAATCATGAAACTCTTTATGAAAGCTTATAAATTCTTTTTCTGTTTCTACTATTACCAATACAATTTGCTCCATATCTCTGTCGTCTTAGGATACACCTTAAACATCAGATTTTGCAATACCTTAGCATACTCCTGTATTTCCCATTGGGATGTTTTTTCTGCTCTGAGCTCAATAAAATTTGCTATTGCTTGAAATGATGCTGTCCAATAAACTTCTGTGTATTGATTCAATGGAAGTATAGCTCTTGCTTGTTCTTTACCCACACCCATATCTAATAACTTTTGATATTGGTCTTTTACGTGGAGCATAGCTGTATTCCAATGTTGTAAAGCCTTATCTTGATCCTCAATAGCACCTTCTGTCGCTTGTTTGTTATCCTCTGATTGTTTTCTGAATACAGTCGGTGTATAGAAATCTTCTACTGGTACATAACGACCACTAATCTCATTCCAAGCGTGGTCTTTAGTAGCCGAGTTAGATGTAGTCTCAATACCAACAACGTGTTTATACCATTGTCTCATTACAAACTCTGGTGCTTTGATGTGGAACTGAACTTGAAGATGTCTGAATGGAGAGTAGTGTTTGTATTTAGCTAAATACCTAACTAATCTTTCATCTGACTTGTCGAATGTTTCTTTTCTTTTACCGAATGATACTCTTGCTGAATTGACAACTGTTAAATCATTTCCCAATGAATCCACAACCTCAATAAAGCCTTTGTCTAAGACTTCACTTTTTAACATAACATAACCTTTGATTTATAATATATATTAAATTAATATACCAAAATGTAAATTAATATTAACACATTTTTTCTTCATCTTCAATATTGCCATCTGCATCTGTTGTGTATGAGGATGAATCGGATACTAAACCACCGCCATCACCACTGCCATCGCCAAGACCTTCTGTGGAAGAAACATTTATATTAGATTGGGTTGTGGTATTGTAGTTAGACAAATCCATCATATTAGCTAATTTATTTCTAAGTCTATCCTCATCACTCAAATTATCCTCATATCTAAAAAATTGAAATGGTGTTAGTATATTACCTATGCTTGGCATAGTGTTTGAAACTGATTCGATTTCTCGTATATTCTTATCATAAACATCATCCCTCAAACCTGTTAAGTGCCAAGTTAGCGTAACATAAATATATAATGGAGATGTTTGAAAATCATTTTTATGAATTTCAAATGATGGCTGGCTTTCATCATTAGCTTGCTTTGCAAAATACCTAGCAAATGATTTTTTTTTATATTGTTTTTCTGTTGGTGGAGTAACTTTACTAATCAACTTTAATGGTGATTGTTTATTCAAAAAATTGTAATAACTAAATTCTGAGTTTCTGATCCGTATAGGATAGATTAATTTACTAAGTTTATTATGTTCTGCTCCTGTCATAAAGTGCTGTGTTATTTTAGAAGTATAGTGTATGTGATAAGAAGTTCCTTCGCTTACTACCCTACCATTGCCATCATAAAATTGAGATTTTTTTGCAGTCTGATTTTTTACTGCTCTCTCAGTTACTTTGTGTATAGCATTTATCTGTGGGTTGATAATAGGCAATTTATTTTTTCGAGCTTCAAAAAAACTTTGAAGTTCAAGATTAACCTGAACAATATTACCACCGCTGGTTGATGATGTATTGGTGTCAGCAGTAGTATTAGTACTAGTATTTGGTGATTGTCCTGCTGAAGCTGCTCCGTATGCCATTTTATTTCTCCTTTTTATTGATAGTCAGGATTATCATTATATAAACCATACCAATATGTAGACTGCTTACTTCTTATTAAACCTTTGTAGTTACTAAAACTGTAATTAGCATCTACTTCAGATTGTCCGGTTTCATTTGGTTCTTCTATATACTCATCCCAATAATCTTGCCTGACGCTAAAGTCTAATCTGTCTCTTACTAATTCATTCTGATTATTGTTATCATCACCGGTAAGATTTCCACTTTCATTTTTGTATAATGGCCTCCAATCTTCTCTTAATTGATATAGTAATGAATTTTGTTCATAAGTTCCTTTATAAGTTGATTTTACTACAGTTATTTCTTCTTTTGTTTTAAGTATAGCAGGTGCTTTCTGTTCAACTATTTTTATTTTCCTATTGATTTTTATCTCCGGTGGTTTTTTCTTTTCAGGTGGCGTTTTCCAATCTTCCCAAAAAGAAGGATCTTCAAAATCTAATTCTTCGAGAGTTTCATCGGGAGCAATATCTTCTTC
>Ga0307488_10003116_pt1 | contig 13918 bp, 16 predicted proteins | sample SB02metaG_FD_202248 | JGI IMG/M metagenome (GOLD analysis project Ga0307488, IMG submission 202248) | Sea-ice brine microbial communities from Beaufort Sea near Barrow, Alaska, United States - SB 0.2 | ecosystem: Environmental > Aquatic > Marine > Coastal | place: USA: Alaska | collected... | reverse complement strand
CTTGGGAAAAAGTAACAGTTAAAGTTAACAATCAAGACGTACATGGAATGTTCAATGGTGAAGATTTAGATATTCCTGTATGCGATATCAAAGAAACAATCAAAGTTAATGGAAAAGATATGCAAGTTATGTCAAGTACTGTTGACATGAGAGATGGTATTTTAAAAATAAAACTTGCAAAAGCAAGTCAACCGAAAGGAGAAAAGTCAGATGGCGAACAACAAACTAAAGGGTGAACTTACTGTTGAATTAGCAGGTAAGGAATACAAGTGTAGACTTACCATTGATGCTATTATGAAAATAGAAGATTCATGCAATTGTGGAATTATCAAATTAGCCACTAAAATGGGTGAAGGCGATATCCGAATGTCCGAAATTATAAATGTACTAACACCTGCTTTAAGAGGTGGAGGTAACGACTTACAGCATAAAGATGTTATAGGTATAGTACAAAATGCAGGTATAGTTAAAGCTACAGGTGCTGTAGCTAATTTACTTGCAAAAACTCTAACTGATGATTCAGAGGAAGCAGCAGACGAGGGAAAGCAAGAAAAGGAGGACTAATCAGTGACTCCTTACCCATCAAAAGATACTTCTCTATTTGTGTTGGCATGATGGGTATGTCTAATAACAATTTTTGGCAATCAAGTCCTAAAGAAATATATATGGCTATAGATGGATTCTCTGAATTTAATTCATCTGAAAAAAAAGAAGAACCTATGAATAAGAGCAGGTTAGAAGAAATGATGGAGTTATATCCTGACTAATGAATACAGTAGCCGATCAATTAATAGTAGAAATAAAAGCCGAAACTGCAAGTCTCAGAAGAGGTTTAGATCAAGTAAACACGAAATTAGGTTCTGCTAATAAAACTGCTAGAGCATCTATGCTCACTTTTGGAAACCTTGCAAAAGTATTCGCTGCTGTTGGTATATCAAAACTTATTACTGGTGTTGTTAAAACATCTAGGTCATTTGAAGATTTAAGAGCTACTATACAAGCTAATACTGGTAGCATGAAAGAAACTGATGCTGCTTTTCAAAATATACTAGATTTTACTAAAACAACCACATTCCAAATTGAAGATGTTACAAAAGCATTTATTGAATTTAGAAGGCTGGGAATTACTGCAACTACCGAACAACTAAAAGGAATTGGTAATGTAGCAGCAGCACAAAATGTAGGCATTGACCAAATGGCTGCAGCTATTTTCAAAGCATCTACAACTTCTATAGAATCACTTCAAATGCTAGGTTTTGCAGGAAAAACAGAAGGAAAAAATATTACTCTTAGTTTTGGTTCAGGTGCAGACAAGATTGAAGAGACAATGGAAAAGAATACAGAAAATGTTCTGAACTTTATAAAAAAAGTTGGAGAAGTAAATTTTTCTACTGCTATTGAAGATAGGGCTAAGACACTTACTGGTGCTGTTTCAAACTTAGGAGATAAGGTATCTATTTTTCAAAATCAAGTAGGTGCAGCAGGTTTAAATAAATCATTAGTTAATTTAGCAACAACTTTTCAAGTTTTATTAACTGAAGGTGGAGAAAAAGGTTTAGCAGGTATGTTAGGTGGAGTTTTATCCAGTGCGGTTGAAGCTCTTAATACTGCTCTTGTATTTGCACATAAAAATGCTGGACTAGTCAAAGGAGCATTAATATCTCTTGCTGCTGTTGTAACAGTGATAACAACACAAGCTGTTTTCACTGGCTTTGCTGCTGCTATAGGAATTATGTCTGCTGCTATGGCAAAAGCACTTATAGTCGTTAAAAGTTTAAGGAATGCACTATTGGGACTAATGTTATTAGCTTCACTAAATCCTGCAGGTGCTACTGTTGTATTAGGTGGTGCAATTTTAGGAGGTGGTGCTATTCTTGTCTTCCAAGAAGAAATTGAATCTGCTATTAAAGATGCGACTGCTGCTATAAACAAAGCCTTTGGTGATGATGATACAGGTGTTCCAAAAACACCATCTAGTCTTGACCCTACTGTTGTTCCTAATGAAAAGCCTATCAAAAAACGACTACAAACTTTAACTGACCTTAAATCAGAAATAGAATCAGTGACTCTTAAATACTCAGACATGGCACAAGTTTTAAAAATATTAAATAGTGAAGTTGCAAGTGGAAATGTTACTCAAGATGAAGCCAATGCTATATACAGAGAATTTTTAGAAACAAGTGGTCCTGTAGGAAAAGCAATGGCACAGATTGGAGATGAAGTTAAGAGTTTATCTAGTTCTTTTTCTGATCAGTTCACGAGTGCTTTATTAGCAGGTGAGAATGCTCTTGAAAGTTTTAAAAGTCTTGCAATTAATGTTGTACAAGCAGTCATATCAGCATTTATGGATTTGTTAGTAATACAACCTATAGTAGATGCCATATTAAGTAGCTTTAATATCACAGGAACAAAAGGTGGAACTGGTAGCAGTGGTGGCGGTGGTGGTATAACTAGGAACGCAAGTGGTGGAACTATACAAGGAGGTAGACCATCAATAGTTGGTGAACGTGGTCCTGAAATATTTGTACCTAACACTGGTGGAACTATCATGAATAACATGAATAGCAAAAACGCTATGGGTGGTGGTGGAACTACAATAATCAATCAATCAATTAACTTTGCTACAGGTGTTGTACCTACTGTTAGAGCAGAGGTTATGAAAATGATGCCACAGATAGCAGAAGTTACTAAAGGTGCAGTGGCAGAAGCAGCAATGCGTGGTGGTAATTATAGGAGAGCATTACAAGGTGGCTAAATTAATAAACATGCCTACAAGCCCTAACTTTGTATCTAGTAATTTTACTCTAGTTAGGACTGTTGGAACTACTGTTTCACCATTTACAGGTAAAACAAAAACCCAAGAATATGATGGTGTCTATTGGACTGCTGAAGTATCACTACCACCAATGCGTAGAGATGTTGCTTTAAATTGGCAGACATTCTTATTAGAACTAAATGGACCTGTAAATCATTTTAAATTTACTGACCCTGATGCTCTAGTTAATAAAGGCACTTATGATGCTACTGCTTTAATCTCTGAGATAAGAGTTAACAATACTTCAGTTACTTTATCCTTTACAACTGCAGGAAGAATAACTGCTAGTGCTTCTACTTTTGCTAATGCAATTGTAGGGGATTTTATTGTAGTTACTGGTGCTATTAATGAAGAAAATAATGGAACGCATAAGATAACAACTAAAACAAGCAATACAGTTGTAGTCACTGATGGTGATTTCACTACAGAAAACTCAACAGCAAGTTGTAAGGTAAGAACCAATGTAAAAGGTGCTACTGGATTATCTTTAAAGGCTTCTTCTACTAGTGCTACAGGAACAATAAAGAAGGGCGACTACCTAAGTATCCAATCGGCAGCGAACTCTACTGGTACGCCTTCTCAGTTAGTTATGGTTACTGAAGATGCTACTTTTACCAATGCTACTACAGACCAATATTCAGTAAAAACACAACCTAAATTAAGGTCTGATTTAGCAAGTGGTCATTATGTAGTTTTTACAAATCCTAAAGGTGTTTTTAGAATTAGCAGTAATGAAGTAAGTTGGACAGCAGATAGAATATCTAACTATGGAATTAGCTTTGCTTGTACAGAGGTAATTTAGTATGGCTACTAGGCAAGGATTAGATGCTTCTATAATTAATCGTCTCGGTGCTGATGAACAATCATTGTTTTTAGCAGTAAAAGCTGAATTTGATACAGATGATATTTTAATATGGTCAGGTACTGGTGATATTACTATTAATACTGAAACATATACTGGTGCAGGTTCTTTGCTATCTGTAGGAAATTCTGAAGACACAACTGAATTAAAATCATCAGGAATGAACATTGCAATATCAGGAATGGACTCTACAGTATTAAATTATGCACTCACAGAAAGTTATCAAAATAGACCAATAACAGTTTTTTTAGGTTACTTAATGGGCGGTACTAATGAAGTTGCAGGTACTTTAACTTTATTTAAAGGGAGAATGACAACTTTAACTATTAATGATACTCCAGTCGGAGCAGGTATAAATATAAGTGCTGAGAGTAGACTGGTTGATTTAGATAGACCTTCAAACTTTAGATATACAAAAGAATCACAAAATTTTTTACACTCAGGCGATACTGGATTTAACAGAGTCGCATCATTGCAAGATAAAGAAATTGTATGGGGTAAAACAGGTTGGGGTGGTAGCACTGGTGGTAATGACCGAAGAGGTGGTAATGACCGAGTTTCAGAACAAGAAAGATAATGAAAAAAATATTAGACTGGGAAATAGCCTTTGATTCTTTCATACACGATAATAGAAACAAACCTTTTAAATGGGGTTTATGGGATTGTTGTAAGTTTTCTAATGCTCTTATAAAAGAAATAACTGGTGAAGATTTAATTCCAAAAAGTCTTAAATGGAAAGATAAAGAAAGTGCTATGAAAGCAATAAAAACATATAACAAAACATTGTTACAAAGTATTGAAAAGGCTTGTAAAGCAAAAGGTGTCAATCACATAGATAAAGCATATATGACTAAAGGTGATCTAGTAGTATACAAAGAAGAATCACAATTAGTAGGTATATCTGATGGTATTAGTATTCTTACACCATCAGATGATTGTATTGGTGTCAAAAATAATGTTGATATTTTAAAAGTGTGGCGTATAGATGGCTAAACAAATAAAGACTGCAATTATCGCAGCTATAGTGGTATTTGCCATAGCAAGTGGAATACCACCTGAATTATTAATTGCATCTGCACAAGTAATGGCAGTCACAACTTTTGTAGGTACTTTGGCTGCAGGTGTTGTTGGCAAAATGACTTCTAAAGGATTAGAAGCTAACAATGGCAACTTTGGTACTAAAGTAACTAGAAGAGAGCCTATAGCACCAAGACAATTAATATATGGAAAATGTAGAGTTGGTGGAACTTTTGTTCACATGGAAACAACTGGAACAGATAACTTTTTGCTACATTCTGTAATTGCTATAGCAGGACATGAAATAGAAGAGCTTATTAATGTAAGATTTAATGATAAAGATTTAACCACATCTACAAGTACTATAAATGGTTCAACTGTACATACAGTTACAAACTCAGACTTTACTAACACTGAAAATCAAAATAATTTTGGTAGTGGAAGATTAATGAGATTTACAATTTCTGATGGTAGCCAAACTGCTGTTGATGGATATATGAACGCTAGACTAAATTCAATGGGAACTACAGATAAGTTTCTTGATATAGCGTATGTATATATAGAAATGGTATACGATACTGAAAAGTTTGGTAGTGGCATACCTGCTATTTCTTTTCTAGTCAAAGGTAAAAAAGTATTTGACCCAAGAAGTAACGCTACTGCATGGAGTGACAATCCTGCTTTATGTATTAGAGATTTTTTAAGCAATACACAATATGGGATTAAAGCTAAAACTACAGAATTAAATGATACTACTAACGCAGGGGGTTTTTCTTCTGCTGCTAACACTTGTGAACAAAATGTTACTTTAGCAGATGGCTCAACTACAGAAAAAAGATATACAGCTAATGGATTTACTAATTTTTCTGCTAATGGTAATGGAATACTGGAAGGACTGCTCAGTGCTATGGCAGGTAAAATGTCTTATGTTAATGGACAATTTAATATATTTGCAGGTGCTTCACAAACACCATCTTTAACTATTACTGATGATGAATTATTAGCACCTTTATCTGTATCAACCAATCCTAATAACGGAGATTTATATAATACTGTAAAGCCTATTTATGTTGATAGTGTAGAAGGTTATGTAGCTGCAGATGCACCAGTTTATCAAGATAGCACTTTTTTAAATGCTGATACTCCATCAGGTGAATCTACTGCAAATTATATTAAACAAATGGAAACACAACTTCCATATACAGTAACTAACACAATGGCTCAAAGACTTGGGAGAATAGGATTAAAAAGTCAACGACAAACAACTAAATTATCTTGCTTAGTAAGTTTAAAGTTTATGAGATGTCAACCTGTTGATTGGGTATATATTACGAATGAAAGACTTGGATATAGTCAAAAGGTATTTGAAGTAGTTTCTACTAATATGGAAATTATGGATACTAATGATATTCCTATTATAGCAACAAAACTTGAATTAAAAGAAGTCGCATCAAGTGTATTTGACTTTGCCACTAACGCTTATACAACAGGTCAATCAGAGGGCAGTGATGTTGGTACAGGAACTTATGCAGTCACAGCACCTAGTAATCTTGCTCTTGCTCAACAAACTAATAAAGAAGGCGTAACAACTAAAGTAGACATAAAAGCATCTTGGACTAATAACTCTAGTGATAAGGTCACACTTACTGAAGTCGCATATAAATTAAGTACAGATAGTGCATTTACCTCAGACTTCACTGTAGGAAAGGGCGTAGCAGTTGCCCTGTTGCCTAATGTGGTCGTAGGTAAAACTTATAATGTAAAGGCTAGGCATATAGACGTTAATGGCGTTACAAGTGCTTACACAAGCGTAGTCAATATTGCTATTGCTGCACCAACTGACGCACCTGCTGTTCCACAAAGTTTAACTGCATCAAGTGGTGAGCCTTTTAGTATTTTGGTTTCTTGGATTAACTCTACTTCAGCAGATTTAAAAGCCACTAAGATATATAGGAGAACATCTAATTCTACACCTACAGATGATACATATTTAGTTGATACTATATTAGGTGCTAATGGTAAAAAGACTACTACAGTATTTGGTCCACAAGATGGATTAACAGCAGGAACTACTTATTACTTTTGGGTGAGATCAGTAAATCAATCAGATGTACATTCAGCATTCACTTCTGTTGCAACAGGAAATTTCACCAATATAGCAGCAGGGGATATAGTTGATGGCTCAATAACAGCAGTTAAGATTGCAGCAAGAGCAGTAGAAAATGCAAAGATTGCTGTCAACGCAATACAGGGTGATGTAATAGCAGCAGGTGCGATTGTAGAAGCTAAGTTAGGCACTGATGCTGTTACTAATGCAAAACTAGCAGATAACGCAGTAAACACAGCACAGATAGTTGCTGATGCTATAAGCACAGCGAAAATTGCTACAGGAGCAATAACTTCTAGCGAATTAGGTACTGATGCAGTAACAAATGCAAAACTTGCTGATAATGCAGTACAAACAGCTCAATTAGCAGATAACGCAATAACATCAACAAAGATTACTGATAATGCAATTACATCAGGAAAGATAGTAGCTAATGCAATAACCACTGCAAAGATTAACGCAGGAGCAGTTGTAGCAAACAGCATTTCTTCTAATGCAATTACAGCAGTTAAAATTGCTGCTGATGCAGTCACAGCAGATAAAGTAGCAGCAAACTCTATCGTAGCAGGTAGTATAGTTTCTAACGCTATAACAACAGCTAAAATAAATGCAGGTGCAGTCGTTGCAGATAGTATTGCCACTAATGCAGTAACTGCTAATAAGATTATTGCTGATGCTATCACAGCCGATAAAATTGCAGCAAATGCGGTTGTTGCAGCTAAGATTTCAGCAGGTGCTGTGGTCGCAGGGAAACTTGCAGCAGATAGTATTGTTGCTAGTAATATACAAGCTAATGCGATAACTGCTGTGAAAATCAACGCAGACGCAGTTACAGCAGATAAGGTTGCTGCTAATGCGATTGTAGCTGAGAATATTACTGCTGATGCTGTTACTGCTGATAAAGTTGCTGCCAATGCCATAGTAGCAGACAACATTACATCAAACGCTATTACCACTGATAAGATAAATGCTGATGCTATTACTACTGCAAAAATTGCAGCAGGTGCAGTCACAGCTACAGAAATTACATCAGGTACTATAACAGCAACACAAATAGCTTCAAATACTATTACAGCAGATAGAATCAATGTAACAGATTTGGCTTTAGATTTTTCTGCTGCTACTGTATCAGGTTCTACTATTGGAGCTTGGCAAAGCAATCAAATGAGACTTAGGCTTGTAGCTGAACTTGGAACAGCAACAGGGGTATATCATATTTTCTGTAGAGTTTTTGGAGGTAGTGGACAGGTAAAAACACTATCAATAGTTGCAGGTGATGGTACTTTTGGTGGTTTTGGAAATGAACTAACAAACTATACTGCATATCAAGATGGCACAGCACCTACAATACCAACACTAGATCAAGGATATGCTCAATATCACTCAGGGCAATCACAATACTGGTCTGCTATAGATAGATTTGATAGCTCATACGAAATGGTGCAAAAAGATTTTATGGTTAGAAAAATAAGTAACACAAGTAGGACATTAAGACTTTATATTCTTGCACAAGGGGATGGAAGTAATAGACAGCTTACTAATGTTCAATATGGTGTCTATAGATTCACGGAGATATAATGGCAGTACATAATTTTAATTACACATACGCTTATGTCAGTGTTAAAACAATGGCAAAAAGCATTGATGATGATACACAAATAGTTAGAGAAGTTTGTATTGCAGTCACAGCAGTAGATCAAGCTGATAATACAAAAACATTAACAGAGAATATGCATTCACCCTTATTAGGAGTCTTTACATTGAAGGACAACACCCTGCCTGATAATTTTATATTAGTAGATAACTTAACAGATAATCAAGTAATAGATTGGTACAAAACTACAATCACAGATGATGAATTAGATATCTACTTTACATGGCAAATATATGGTGCAGAAGAAGTTTCACCACTAGTTGAATAATGGATGCAGCAGTACAACTTATAACTGAACTTGGATTTCCTATTGCTGCAGCTTTAGGATTAGGTGCTTTTGTATGGAAGTTAATCAATAGAATTATTGATGGCATGGAAGTTAAGGTAGATGTCTTAGATGAAAAGCTAGGAACAATTATCAATTCTATGGAAGAACGACTAGGTGGGAAACTTGACTCACAGCATGGTATTTTAGTAGCATTAATAGATAGGGTGAGAAGTCTAGACAATGAAATCATAAGACAAGACACTATGATTAAGACAATTCTAGGCGTTCCACAGTTAATTAATATAGATAAACTGGCGAAGGCAGATAGAGATGATCAAAGAAAAGACTAAGAAAAGAGGTAGACCAAGCAAGTCTGAATTGAAACGCAGAAGAAGGGCAGAGGGTAAAGAAACTGTTATCAAATGTGTATTTTACATTGGTATAGCTCTAATTTTAGGTATCTTTATTCAACAACTCAGTGCAGACCAAATAGTTCATAAGTTTAAAAACCCTAGTTTTAGCGGTATCGCAACTTCTAGTCATTGGCTTACTATTGAGAACCAAGAGTTCAATAGGAAAGAAGCTATCAAAATAGAAATTAAAGCCTATAGAGAGCAATTAGAAAGGGACAAAGAGAACACGACACTTGCTAAATTTTTGCGTAACTTAGAATCACGAATTTATGCACAGCTCAGTAGACAACTTGTGGATAACTTATTTGGAGAAAACTCTAGCACATCAGGTGTTATAGAATTGCTAGGAAACACAATTCAATATACTTTAGACGAAGTAACTGGAATGATAACTTTAATAATTACGGACTCAGATGGCAATACCACGAGCATTACACTTCCTATCGGTTCTTTTACTTTCTAGTTGCTCAATATTTAATCAGTTTGAAGATACTGTTGAATTAAGATACAAGGCTAGTGATGTAGTAAAAATAGATCAACTACAGTCTATAGAATTACTGAATGTTGTATCGCCTACAGTTAAGCCAATTGTTGCTGTGTATCCAACATCTTTCACAGACCAAACAGGACAGCGTAAGAGTAATAGTGAGTTCGCTTTATTCTCTAGTGCTATTACCCAACAACCCAACGCACTTCTTATAAGGGCTTTAAAACACGCTTCTAATGGTCAGTTCTTCAAAGTGGTGGAAAGGGTAGGATTAGACAATTTAACTAAAGAGAGACAGCTTGTAAGGTCTGCTAGGGAGTCTTTCAATCAAGATAAGCTACAACCCTTACTGTTTGCAGGTGTATTGTTAGAAGGTGCAGTTATAAGTTATGATAGTAACTTGTCAACTGGTGGTATTGGTGCTAGGTATCTTGGGATAGGCACATCAATACAGTATAGAGAAGATAACATCACTGTTAGCCTTCGTATGGTATCAGTTGCAACAGGTGAAATTCTTATAGAAGTGTTAAGCCAAAAGACCATATTCAGTTATGGCAAGTCAGAAGATGTTTTTAGATTCATAGAAATGGGTACGGAACTCGTAGAAATTGAATTAGGAAATTCAAGGAACGAGTCAACTACATTAGCACTAATGAAAGCTATTGAAGGTGCTGTTTTAGAATTAATTAATGTCGGTTACGACAGGGGTTTTTGGAAACATGAAAAAACTAAAATTAATAAGCCTAATTGTACTGATGAATGTGTCAGTGCTATACGCGGCTGATAATAAAAAAGGTGCAATAGAGACATGTTCTATTGTTTATGAAGATGCACATTCTGTAATGGAAGAAAGACAAAAAGGAACTCCAATATCTGAAGCTATGAAGACTGCTGATATTATTTCGCCTAATTTCGGTGACACTATTAGTTCAATAGTTATTTCTGCTTACAGTAAACCGCATCATCAACGTATTGGGTCTAAGATTCAAGCTGCTGATGACTTTGCTAACGAATATGCTGTGAAATGCTTTAAGCAGTATAAATGGCTATGGAGAGGAAAATGAAAAACTATAAATTAATAACGCTTCTTGCAGTTTTTTCTGTAGGAATTTGGTCAGCAGATAACGAAATATATCTAATTCAATCAGGTGCAAACGCAACTATTGATTTAGAGCAATTAGGTAATGGAAACATTATTGGTGGTTTAAACTCTGTATCAGGAACGCTTACAGGCTTAAATATAACTGGTCTTGCAATGGCACTAGACATAAATCAAATAGGAAACCTTAATAAGTTCTTAGGTGATATATATGGTGATTCTGTTGATGGCTTCTTTGAATTTGATGGAGACTCTAATGAGTTCACAATACAAGCAGACCCTACTAATACTTATGGCATAGATAACTCTAGCTATAATGTTAATGTAAGTGGAAATACAAACACCTTTACATTAAATCAAGGAACAAGTGCTTTAGCTTCTACCCTTGATCTAGATTGGACAATTAATGGTTCTAGTAATGATTTAACTTTTAATATTAATAGTGATACAGCTACTAATAAAATAGATATAGATGGTGATAGTAATACTTTCACATATACAGGTTCAGGTTATGCTAACAAATGGCTAGAAATAGATTTAACAGGAGATAGCAATAGTGCAAACATCCAACAACTTTCAACCCTTGTCAGCGATTGGTTACAAATCAATTCTACTGGTTCTAATGGCAATATTTGTGTTATTCAGAATGACGGAGGTACAAGCACAAGCTGTTGATATAGGTGGTATATCTGAACTAAAAGGCAATGCACAGATTATTAGGGATACAGACCTAGTAGCAGAAGTTAATCTTGGTATTCAATCTAATGACGAAGCAGTAACCACTAATGGCAGAATGGCTATTAAGTTTCTTGATGATTCAGTAGTTAAACTCACAGAACACTCACAACTTCTTATAGACGAATATATCTATGACGCAGACCCATCCAAATCTAAGATGGCTCTTACCTTTGGTCTTGGCACAGTCAGATTTATAACAGGCAATCTTAATAAGATTGATAAGCAAAACATACCCCTTAAAACTCCTACTGCAAATATCGCCATAAGAGGTACAGACTTTACAGCCACAGTAGACGAGCTAGGGCGTAGTTTAATTGTATTGTTGCCTGATGCTTATGGTTTATCTAGTGGTGAAATAGAGGTCATTACAGGAAGCGGTATGGTACTTTTAAACAAACCCTTTCAAGCTACAACTGTTTCTGTTTATGAAAACGCACCTAGTAGACCAGTAATCTTAGATTTAACTTTAGAGCTTATGGATAATATGCTTATTGTTAATCCACCTAAAAGAGATAAAGAAATCGCAGAAGAAAATGTTGTACAAGATAGAAAAAGTGTCCTTGATTTTGATGACTTAGATATAGACTATTTAGAAGAAGAGTTCTTGTCTGAAGATGATCTAGAGTTCACAGAATTAGATATTAACTATCTTGATGTTAATTTCTTAGAGGATTTGCTTGATGTCGTAGATGCTTTACAAATAGTAGAGCAAGAAGATGTACTAGCAAGAGATGCCAATACAGTAAATATTCAAGGAACTTCGTTTGGTCAAGATTTAAAAACGCAGATTAATACTTTTGCTGATGGCGAAACATTAACTCTACTTAGAAGTGTTAGTCAGTATGCACGAGTTGATATAGATGGCACTGCTTCTTATACTGTTATCTTCATACAAGATGGGGTTTCTAATATAGTTCAAGTCAATGGAACTGGAACTGTTATAACGATAACTCAAGGTAATTAAAAAATAATTAAATAAAGTGTTGCATGTTATTACGTTTTGGGTGTATGATATATTTATCTGTTCAGCAGACTACCTCTAAAAGATAGCGACTTTTTAGAATAGATTGATTTGTAGAAGATTTACTAGCTGTAAATTAGCAAATCAAAAGTAGAAACAAGACAGAAAGAGGATGCCACTTTATTAATATATTGTGGCTCACTCGTTATAAGTTTGTAGTGTACAGAGCTTACTATAAAAGCCATAAATCCTTAATTAAGGTGGTCGTAAGATAAATGCAAGATAAGTACGAAACCTGTTCATGCCCTACAAGAAGTTGGATATACAACTCCACTCTTTAAATCAAAGTTGTATAACTAATAACGCTGAAGGCTCTTGATTGTAGTAAATAATACTCTGAGCCTTTAGATTAAATCTAAGAGTCTTAATTTATTCTTACTTCTATATAAAATAATTAAATAAAGTGTTGCACATTATTCCAATTTGGAGTTATACTGGTTCTATATTAAATGATAGCCGAAAGGCAAGGTAGAATAAAATGAAGGAATTAACAAAAAAACAAAAAATTGCAAACATAAAAAAAGCATTTACAGAACGAAATGATGGGAAAGGGTATATGCATTCTTTTATAGATAATAAAACAGGTGATTTTAATGAAGAGCCTTTTTACACACAAAATAATGATTATGCAACAGTTTCATATTATGAACATAGCTTTCGCAATAAAAAAGAATTAAGAATATTTGCAGGTAAGACAGAAACAAAAAGAACTTCTAATAATAGAGTTATAACTAAAACAGAACCATTAGAATGGTATTTAAATACAAAAGATGCTGAAAATTTAATTTGTTTTTTAGAAGCATTTATTGAAATTGAAAAAGGGAGCAAGTAATGAACGAATATTTATACAATAATTTTACTGTAGGGGAAGCTGATCATTTTGGCTCTATAGTTTACATAGTTAGACCAAGCAAATATGCCAATGAGAATTGGGGTGAAGAACAAGGTGATGAATTTGGAGAACTAGGTCAGGATTTTTGGTTTGATGCTTCAAGTTTAAAAGAAGCTAAAAATGTCATTAATGGATTTGTAGAAAGATTAGAAAATGCTTATGTAGTTTCTTAAATCTAAATTAACAAAATATCTAAGGGTCTTAATTGACCCTTTTTTTATGCTATTATTTTGTGATGAAAAGACTTTTGTTTCCGATAGTTATACTACTATCACTGCCTTTGCTATTCCAAACAACCCCTACTGAAATTATTAAGCTAAGAGCTTTTGATGCACTAGTAAAAGATTACGAGCCATCAGGAAATTTTGTGATCTTAAATATCACAGAAGAAGATGTTGAAAGAGAGGGTGGTTATCCTTTACCAAGAAGAAGGTTAGCAGAGATACAGGTAGAGCTTATAAATGCAGGTGCTATTGGCGTTGGCTATGTAATATCTTTTCCTGAAGCTGATCGCATGGGAGGAGATGAAGTCTTTGCAACTACAT
>Ga0307488_10003113_pt1 | contig 13922 bp, 13 predicted proteins | sample SB02metaG_FD_202248 | JGI IMG/M metagenome (GOLD analysis project Ga0307488, IMG submission 202248) | Sea-ice brine microbial communities from Beaufort Sea near Barrow, Alaska, United States - SB 0.2 | ecosystem: Environmental > Aquatic > Marine > Coastal | place: USA: Alaska | collected... | reverse complement strand
AGACCCGTCACCCCTGCACAAATAGACCCGTCACCCCTGCACAAATAGACCCGTCACCCCAGCGAAGGCTGGGGTCCACACGCCGATAATCAAAAGGATCCCACATGGCCACCATCTGCAACCACCATGTTCTCTCCTGCATGCACGGACTGAGGGAAAAAAGTATCCCCCAACAGCAGGCCTTTGAGCGCGCTGGCATTAATCCAATGGTAATGGACAACAAGACACAACGCGTTCACACCGATCAGGTGGCACGGCTGTTTAAGACAGTGCAAGAAACACTGGATGATGAGTTTATGGGCTTCACCCAAACCAACTGCAAAGTGGGCCTATTTGCCACCATGGCCGAACTGGTCAGCCACTGCAGTACATTGGGCGAGCTGTTAGAAAAGGCAATTAACTTTTACAATCTCGTCAGCAACGACATCCCCATGCGCCTGAGTCGCTCCCGAGGCAATGCCGTACTCAGCTTTAAGATGGCCAAACCTGAACTGGACCCAGAGCATTTTATGGCGGAGTTTTGGCTGGTGATCTGGCACCGCTTCCCAAGCTGGTATATAGGCCAGCCAATCCGCCTGCAAGAAACTCACTTTACCTTCAGCGCGCCACAGCATCGCGATGAACTGCAGATTATGTTCCCCGCCGATCTGCAATTTAACAGTAGTGCCAACCGGCTGATATTTGATGCCCAGTATCTGGATAAACCGCTGCTGCGATCCGCTCAAGAACTGGCGCAGTTTGTAGAGAATGCTCCGGCGGATGTAATGACGATTCCCGGTTCCGACAGCACACTGGAAGCTCAGATTGAGCGCATTATCACCCAGCGTCATCCAGATAGACTGATCTTTGTGCCCATACATCAGATGGCCGCAGAGTTAGGCATCAGCTCCCAGACATTACATCGTCGGCTAAAAGAGAGCGCTACTAGCTACCAAAAAATTAAAGACAACTTGCGCCGTGAAGTGGCGATTCAAAAGCTGGTGAGCGAACGGCTCTCGGTTGAGCGGGTTGCAGAGATTGTTGGATTTACTGAGTCGCGTTCGTTTACGCGGGCGTTTAAGCATTGGACGGGGTTAACGCCGCGGGAATACTGCAAGCGGGAGGCCTGAGATCTCTCACATGCGTTCGAGATGACAGCATGGGTCGTATAGAGCACTTACTCTGCCATCCCCACAGAGCGCTCTAATCTTTTATCCCGACAGAGCGCCAAGATTGTCATCCCAACAGAGCGCAGCGACGAGGGATCTCCTGCCAGGTTCCTGAGATCTCTCACATCCGCTCGAAATAACAGCTCTGCAGGCACCCAGCTGTCACCCTGAGCACAGCCGAAGGGTCTCATAAACAGCGCATCACCGCAGCAGCCCAAGCCCTTCACCCCGACCAAAAGCAACAGCGCAAAAGACCTCATAAAAATTTGTTTGAACCCCAGCACATTCACCAAAAATACTCGGCAATAATGAAATCCCTTATCTATATTGATGCTTGGCAAAACCCGATTTTTGTCACAACTCATCTTATAAGGAAATAATTTATGTTTAAAAAAGCATTAATCATCGGTGCAATCTCTTCCATCGCGTCTTTCTCAGTAACCGCTGAACAAGCCGCTCTGTCCTACACTTACGCTGGCATTGGTTATGAAACCGGCGATATCGCTGACATCGATTTCAGCGGGTTTGGTATCTATGGCAGCAAAGCACTCAATGAGTCATTTTTCCTCACAGGGTCATACCTCTCCATTGAATCAGACGATCAGTTCACCGATGGCTTTGTAACAGATGACATCGAAGCTACAGGGTTTAGCTTGGGCATTGGCTTCCACACCCCAATTAATCCGACTGTTGATTTTGTCAGCACATTGTCTTACGCCGATGCTGAAGTTGAATTCTCAGACGAATCAGAAGATGGCAACGGCTATATTCTTGCCGCCGGTGTTAGAGCATTGCCCTCAGATGTATTGGAATTATCTGCTTTTATCGATTATGCCGATGTTGATGGTGGCAGTGAAACGGGCTACTCACTGGGCGCAAGATACTTCGCTACTCCAGATATTTCTCTGGGCCTAGGCTATGGCTCTTCAGATGATTTCGATGCCATCACATTTGATGTTCGTTTTGATCTTTAATAGCTAAGCAAAATATAAACGATAAAGGTCGCCAAGGTGAAGCATGCCTTGGCGACCTTCCCCTCTAACACCCCAGCAACAAACCCATGACCTTCCCCGCCAAACCAAGTACCCTAGGCTCCTTATTTTCTGCCTGATACAAGAACTCCATGCCCAACGAAAAAATCCGCCTCACCCAATACAGCCATGGCGCCGGCTGCGGCTGCAAAATCGCCCCCGGTGTCCTCGAGAGCATCCTCAAAACCGACTTTGTCGCGCCTGATGATCCTCGCCTGCTGGTGGGCAACAACACCAAAGACGATGCAGCGGTCTATGACCTTGGGGACGGCACTGGCGCAATCAGCACCACCGATTTCTTTATGCCGATTGTCGATGACCCCTTTGAGTTTGGCCGTGTCGCGGCGACCAATGCGATCAGCGATATCTATGCCATGGGTGGAACGCCAATGATGGCCATCGCGATTCTCGGTTGGCCGATCAATGTGCTGCACGCAGAAGTAGCGCAGAAAGTTATCGATGGCGGACGTCATGCCTGTGGCGAAGCGGGGATTCATCTGGCTGGGGGTCATTCGATTGATTCGCCAGAGCCCATTTTTGGTCTCGCGGTAACAGGTCGTGTGGACCTAGCCCAGCTTAAACAGAACAGCACAGCCAAGGCAGGTGATATTTTATTCCTCACCAAACCCATAGGTGTCGGCATTCTCACCACCGCTGAAAAGCAGTCTAAGTTGCAGCCACAACATGCGCGCTTAGCAGTGGAAAGCATGATGAAGCTAAACACCATTGGCGCTGAGTTAGCCAAAATTGATGGCGTCAGCGCCATGACCGATGTCACCGGCTTTGGTTTGTTAGGCCACTTGCTAGAAGTCTGTCAGGGCAGCGAACTCTCAGCCACTGTAAATCTGAAGGCTGTCCCGCTGTTAGACGACGCAGTGATTGATTACCTTGAACAGGGCTGCGTCCCCGGCGGCAGCACTCGTAACTGGGAAAGCATAAGCCAACATATCAGCGGCACAGACGAACGGAGTCAAACCTTGCTCTGCGATCCACAGACCAGCGGCGGTTTATTGGTGGCGGTTTCACCAGACAGCGCCGATGCAGTGAGTGAGCTATTAAAAAGCGCAGGCTGTTATCACCTGCCGATTGGAAGCCTTGCAGAAGTCACCGACAGATCAACAGGTGCAGCCACTATTAAGGTGCTCTCGTGACAGATTCACCGTTGGCTGTCCTACCTCTGGTCAATGATTATCGCCAACTGCTGCTCGACGGCACGCCGATGATCGACGTGCGCGCCCCCATAGAATTTGCCACCGGCTCTCTACCCAACGCGGTCAATCTGCCGCTAATGAACGACGACGAACGTCACCAAGTGGGTATCTGCTACAAAGAACAGGGCCAACAGGCTGCTATTGAACTGGGCCACCAATTAGTTCAGGGCGACGTCAAAGCCCAGCGCATCCAAGCCTGGCAGAGCTTTATGGCCGCCAACCCCACCGCCGTTTTATATTGCGCCCGAGGCGGGCTGCGCTCACAGCTAAGTCAGGAATGGCTGGCCGAGGCAGGCATTCAATGCCCCAAAGTCAAAGGTGGCTATAAATCCCTGCGTGGTTTTTTGTTTAATTATCTCAATGACTACTGCCAACAAGACCCCTCATTAAATAACGACCGCAACCCAGAGAAATTTATCATCCTCTCCGGCATGACCGGCACCGGCAAAACCGACATCATGCTGCAGCTAGAAACCGGCATTGATCTAGAAGGCGCAGCCAATCACAAAGGCTCCAGCTTTGGCCGCCCGCTCAATGGCCAGCCAGCGCAGATCGACGTTGAAAATCGAATCGCCCTAGACCTGCTTAAAATCGAGAAAAACCACCCAGGCAAAACCGTCATCCTAGAAGACGAAAGCCGCAATATTGGCGCCCGTCACATGCCACCCTGCCTTGCAGACTTGATGGCACAGAGCCCCATAGTGGTGATTGAACTGCCATTGGAAGAACGCATCGACAGACTCTGGCAGGAGTATGTAATTGAGCGCTATCACAACACCCTCGCCTATCATGGCGACCGCGGTGAAGAGGAGTTTGCACAGTATTTGGTGGACAGTTTATTACGAGTGAAGAAACGCCTTGGAGGTAAGCGCACCCAGGAGATTTTAGCGCTGATGGAATCTGCGATTGCGATCCAGCATACAGATGACTTTGCCAGCCATCGGCAGTGGCTGACTGCGCTGACGGTGGATTATTACGATCCTATGTATAGTTATCAGCTGGGTAAGAAGCAGGAAAGGGTGTTGTTTCGGGGCGATCGGGCAGAGATTATGGGTTGGTTTGAACTGGAAGCCTGAGATCCCTCGTCGTTTCACTCTGTCGGGATGACAATATTATGGCTCTGGCGGGATAACCAATATGTCATGTCGAACGAATGTGAGAGATATCTAAGCCCCAAACCTGGGCAACGTTAACTTAAACCAAATTGCCGCCGCCCTGAGGCTAAACGCCATTAAAAATGCCAGGCTTGCAGCAATACTGTCGCTAATACCCAGCTGATGAAAGCCCACATACCCAGCAGCACCCACCAAGGCACAGCTGATATAAATCTCCGGCCGCATTAGGGTCAATACCTCAGCACAGAGCACATCCCGCATTAGCCCGCCAAAGGTGGCTGTCATCACACCCATCACCACGGCAATCATTGGTGGCACTTCATGGGCCATTGCCGCCTGTGCGCCCATAACGGCAAACACTGCTAGGCCGATGGCATCGGTCCATAGGATCCAGGCGTCACGTTTGCGATACAGATCAACGGTAAAGTAGGTCAAAGCTGAGGCGCCAATACAGATATAGACTGCCATTGGGTTGTGCACCCAACTTACTGGAGAGATGCCCAATAATAAATCTCGCAGGGTGCCGCCACCGACGCCGGTAACTGTGCCGACTAAGATAAAGCCGAGAATATCCATGCGCTTTTCAGCGGCAAATAATGCCCCGGATACGGCAAAGACTATGGTGCCGATTATGGAGAATACGAAGAGTAGTTGATCGAGGGAGGTCATTTGGGTCAGGCTCCAATTTCTTTGTTAGTGCTCTGAGCTGTCCAATTAAGCTATTTATATAAGCTATTCATATAAATAGTGAAATAAAAAGCAGAATAAAAAGCCGGATAAATATCCGGCTTTTTTGACAACTAAACAGTTAGCGCGGTTGCATGCGCACGCCGCCATCAAGACGAATGGTTTCGCCATTCAGGTAGCTGTTCTCAACCATATGCACCACCAACTGACCAAACTCGGCCGGCTCGCCTAGGCGTTTGGGAAAGGGAATGTTGGAGATAATGCCATCTTGAACGGGCTGGGGCATGCTCATCATTAGTGGGGTTGCCATGACGCCGGGGGCGATGGTGTTGACACGGATACCCTGACTGGCGAGATCGCGGGCCATGGGCAGGGTCATGCCGACTATGCCGCCTTTGGTGGCTGAGTAGGCTACCTGTCCCATCTGGCCGTCAAAGGCGGCGATGGAGGCGGTGTTGATGATGATGCCTTTTTCGGTTTTTTCATCTGGCTCGTTGCGGGCCATGGCTGCGGCGGCGCAACGTGAAATATTGAAGGTGCCGATAAGGTTTACTTCGATGACTTTGCGGTAATGATCTAGGTTGTGGGGGTCGCCATCGCGGTTAATGGTTTTTTCGGCTATGCCGATACCGGCGCAGTTGACGCAGATGTCGACGCGGCCTAGGTCCGCAAGAATGGTTTCGAAGGCCGCTTCTACATCTGGGCCACTGGAGACATCTAACTGAATAAAGCGTGCACGACTCTCACCCAGTTCTGCGACTGCGGTGTTGCCAGCGTCGGCGTTCATGTCGATGATCACGACGTTGGCGCCGCCGTCGACTAGTGCCTGTGCCGCTGCGCGACCTAAACCGGATCCTGCGCCTGTGACTACTGCAACCTTATTGTTTAGATTCATGCTTAACCCCTAGAGTATGCGATGGACTTTACAGTCAGTTTGAAATCGTAAGTGTAGGACAGTTACTGAATATTTACTTAGCCACTTGCTGAACCAGCACAAAGGGCGGAAGTACCAGCGCCCAGAGCTGTTGGTTGCTTTCATACCACTCAGTTGCCTGTTGATCGCTAATTTCAAACAGGCTGCTATCAGCCAACCATTGTTGGATTTGCGCGGCGTCATCACGGTTTAACGCAATCGCCACTTTAATTAGATCGGCTTCGGCAACAATACCCAACACATTGCCAGCGGCATAGTGGGTTTGTAGGTCGTGCCAGGCTATTTTTGCGGTTTCGCTATTTAAGCGGGCTATTAATTCTTGTTCTTTGGTCTGCTCTTCTGGAATGCTCTGGTCGGTCATAGCTCAACCCATCCAGTTGCAGAAGTTGCGCAGTAGTTGCAGGCCGGCGTCGGCACTTTTTTCTGGGTGGAATTGCACGGCGAATAGATTCTTATGGCTTAGGGCTGCGGCAAAATTGGTTCCGTAGTCGCAGCGCCCGGCAACATAGTTTGGGTCGGCTGGTGCTACATAGTAGCTGTGGACAAAGTAGAAGCGGCTGTTCTGTTCAATGCCCTGCCATAAAGGGTGATCGATGCTCTGTTCGACGTTGTTCCAGCCCATATGGGGTACTTTGAGCCTGGCACCCTGGTGGTCGACCAGGTTGTCGCCAAAGAATTTTACTTCGCCGGGTAAGAGGCCTAGGCAGTCTACGCCGCCATTTTCTTCGCTGCGCTGCATCAGGGCTTGCATGCCAACGCAGATGGCCAAGACCGGCTTAGTTTTCATGGCTTGGTTAACCACGTCGCCGACATTGAGCCGATTGATCTCGCCCATGCAGTCGCGGATGGCGCCTACACCTGGGAAGACTACGCGGTCGGCATCTTCGACCACATTGGGGTCGGCGGTAATCGAGACTTTGGCACCTGGGCAGACGTGCTCAAGGGCTTTGGCGACGGAATGGAGGTTGCCCATTCCGTAGTCGATGACGGCTATATGGCTGCGAAAATCACTCATAGGGTTTCTTCGTGTAGGACAAACAAATCAAAGGATATGGCCGAACAGGTACTCTTATTACAGAGTACCCTTATTACAGAGTACCGTTATTACAGAGTACCCTTATTAAAGAGTACCCTTTGTCGATGGCATAACACCGGCCATGCGCGGATCTGCAGAGGCGGCGACTCTAAGGGCGCGACCAAAGGCTTTAAAGATGGTCTCGACCTGGTGGTGGGCATTGGCGCCGCGCAGGTTGTCGATGTGCATTGAAACCAGTGCGTGATTAACAAAACCCTGGAAGAATTCACGGGTCAGGTCTACGTCAAAGGTGCCGATGTGACTGCGGACAAAATCCGCTTTCATGATCAGGCCTGGACGTCCGGAGAAGTCTAGGACAACCCGCGACATGGCTTCGTCCAGTGGCACATAGGCGTGGCCATAACGGGTCAGGCCTTTTTTGTCGCCAATGGCTTCAGCAATGGCCATACCCAAGGTGATGCCTATATCTTCAACCGTGTGGTGATCGTCTATGTGCGTATCACCCACTGCTTGAATATCCAGATCCACTAAACCATGGCGCGCGATTTGATCGAGCATGTGGTTTAGGAATGGAACTGGTGTATTAAAGTTTGCGATACCGGTTCCGTCCAGATTCACGGTTACGGTGATCTGTGATTCCAGTGTATTGCGTGTCACTGTCGCGATGCGATCAGCCATGATGTTCTCCAGCAGCGGTGTATTTTTGAGCGAGCTAATTTCAAGCAGCTAATTTAGGGCAGCATTATAACCGTAATTTGCAGGTTTTTTCGAAACAATTAGCTGATACAATCTGCGGCATGAGTTCGCTACTAAAAAATTACAAATGGATCTTTGCGATCACCCTGAGTCTGGCTTTAGGCCTTGGCTCTGCAGTGGTGTCGGCGCACAGCCATATCGATGGCAACGGCGAGCATCAAAGCCCCAGCTGTGATATCTGTATTCTGCCGAGTTTGGCAGCTACTGCCAGTGTAGATACGGCGATTGACCATCCGCTAGTTCAAAAGACCACAGCGATTCAAATTGGCGCGAGTATTCCGCGCGCAAGAGTTCAGTCCAGCAACCTCGCCCGAGCACCGCCTCAGCACCTGTAAGTTTCGAAACACACTTTCCGAATCTTGATTAACAGGTGAACTATGAATATCCAAAGCTATCTTGTGATTGCCCTAGCGGCGATCCTGCCTTACCCCCTTGCAGCTGCTGAAATCTCTGCGCCCAATACCTCTGCAGAACTTGAAGAGGTAATAGTCACTGCCTCGCCCCACCAGAAATCGGCCCGAGAGATTGCCGGTTCATTTAATTTGTTGGCCAATGAAGAGCTGCAGCGGGAAGCTGCGGCGACTCTCGGTGATACGTTGCAAAACCAGGTGGGTATTTCGTCCAGCTCCTTTGGTCCCGGTGTCGGCAACCCGATTATTCGTGGACTTGGTGGCAAGCGAGTTGAGGTGCTACAAAATAGCAGCTCTGTCGGAGATGCCTCCGATATTAGCCCGGATCATGCAGTGGCCAGCGAAGCTCTATTAGCCGAGCGCATTGAAATACTCCGAGGGCCAGCCACTCTGCGCTTTGGTCCTGGCGCTATTGGCGGCGTGGTCAATGTTATAGATAACCGCATCCACACTGCCGCCTTTGAGGGCGTAGAAGGAGCGGTTGAAACACGTTATTCAAGCAATGGTGATGCTCGGGCAATCGTCGGTAGGCTCGATGGAGGTTACGCTGGCTTTAATCTGCATTTGGATGCTGTGACAAGAGATAGCAACAGCATTTCAATCCCGGGGTCAGCGCTTTCTGACAGCACTGATGCCGACGACAGTTATGGCGTTATCGAAAACAGCGATGCCAAGGCCGATTCTTTTTCCACTGGCCTCTCATGGGTTACAGAGGATCTGGTGATTGGCTTTGGTTATAGCGAGCTGGACAATAACTATGGTTTACCTCCTAGCAGTCATGCTCACGAAGAACACGAAGAACACGACGACCATTCAGAGGATGAAGAGACTGAAGAAGCAGAAGAGTTTGTGCGCATAGATATGCAGCAGCAAAGCTATCAGGGAAAACTGCTGTTAACGAATCTTGGAAATTTTCTTGGGCAACTGGATGTGGACTTTGGCTACACAGATTATCAGCATCGTGAACTAGAGATAGTGGGAGACCAAGTGGCTGTCGGCTCTCTGATTGAATCGGTGAATCATGATCTGCGGGCTGAATTGACCCACAATGAATATATGGGTTGGCTTGGTGCCTGGGGTTTGCAGGCCAGCAATAGAGACTTTGGTTCAAGTGGTGAAGAGGCCTTTATCCCCTCATCGGAAACCCTCAACCGCGGTATCTACTGGCTTGAGGAAACCACCCTACCCTTGGGTAATCTGGAGTTGGGACTACGTTATGACCAGCAAGAGATCAGCCTGACCGATCAGCAGATCGACCATTCCACCGTGAATTTTGGCGCCAGCTGGCTTATCCCGATTAACCAGCAGCAACGTCTAAGCCTAGTGTTGTCACACAGTGAACGCGCCCCAGCGGCGGAAGAGCTATTGAGCAATGGTGTGCATATTGCCACCAGCAGTTTTGAAATTGGCGAGGGCAATTTAGACACTGAGTCGGCTAACAGCCTTGAGATCACCTGGGTCTATGGAGACAGTGACAATAGTTCATTCAGCGCCCGAGTCAGTGGCTATCACAACCAGTTTCAACGCTTTATCTATCTCCAAGACAGCGGTCTCGCATTGAGCCATGATCTAGAGGAAGGCGGCTTCCAGGGCATTGATGCCTGTTCGGCTGATATTGGCGACTTTGATAATAGTGCTGAGGAATTTGCCGAGGCGGTTGGCTGTTTCAATTATGACCAACGGGATGCCAGCTTTAGTGGTGTCGAGTTTGAAACCAGCTGGGCGCTGTCTGATAGCCAACGCGTTGAGCTACAGGGTGATCTGGTGCGCGGGCGTTTTGATTCTGGTGCCAATAGGAATATCCCGCGCCTGCCACCGGCCAAATTTCGTGCTAGCTGGATTTATGAAAACGATAGCTGGCGTGGAGCAATCAACATTACCCATGCCGCGAAACAAAGCCGAGCCGGAGAGAATCAGCTCACCACTGATGGCTACACCAAAATAGATGGATCTCTGTCTTACCAGCAAGAGAGCTGGTCGATGTTTCTCAAGGGTCAGAATTTAACCGACCAGAGCATCCGCAATGCCACATCCTTTTTACGTGATATTGCCCCCGAGGCGGGACGCAATCTGACCATTGGGGTAAGATACCGCTTTTGATCACGACCGTGAAAAACAGAGGTTATTGTGGGAAAATTTAGCAAATGGGTTCTGAGATCAGCCTTGTCGCTGCTAGCACTTATAGCAATAGGCATGGCTTATCTGGTTTTGGCTGTCGACCCCAATGACTTTAAACCGGAAATAAAATCTGCCGCGGCCAGCCAGGGTATTGATCTAGCATTGGACGGCGATTTGAGCTGGCAGTTTTTGCCGCAAATCGGCGTGGTCGTTGAGCAGGTTGAGTTTGCTCAGGGCTCGCTTGCCTCGGGCAAGATTGGTGAGCTATCCCTGTCGGTGAGTTGGGGCGAGCTACTTAATCTTGACCTGTCCGGCAAGCGGCTACCTGTAGGTTCTGTTGAAATTATCGACGGGACTATTTTACTCGCCGAGCTAGCACCCAACACTTTCCCAGTTCAACTTAAACGCTTCAATGCCAGAGTGAATAATTTTTCTCTGGCTGGCGATCGCTTTACAGTGAAAGCATCGGCCCAAGTGTTCTCCGGACTTGCCCTAGAGATAGAAGCGGCTCTCGCATTACAGATGGACATAAAAACCGGCATTATTAAAGAGGTTACTGTCAGTGATTTGGAGGCCTCCATTGATGGCATGGAGCTCAGTGGCGAATTTAATGCTGCTAATAATTTCGTCACAGCGTCGGGCAGCCTGCGCAGCAATAGCTTTGACCTGCAACAGCTAGTTAAGACTATTGGAATGAGTTTTCCTCTGGTAACACTCCCTGAGATGGCATCCAAAGATGCGCTGAGCGCGGTTAGCTGGAACAGCAGTTTCAACACTGATATGCAGGGTCTCTCAACCTTTAATACGCAGCTGGATATAGACAATCAAATTATCAGCATCGCCAGTAAAGTTGATCACAGCATCCACAATCTCTATATGCGTGTCTCCGGTGACCAGTTTGATGTAAGCCGATATATGGCTCCAGAGAATAATGGCGGCGAACAAAATGGTGCGTTGTTTGCACCTCTGGCCGTGCCCTTTGCTCTGTGGCTGGGACGCAGTCAGATGGAGCTCTCACTGGCCAAGCTAAAACTCCCTGACTTCGATGCGGACAATATCTACGTCAATTTGTTTGGTAATCAAAAGGTTCTGCGCCTCAGTTCGTTTAACAGCGATATCTTTGGCGGCCAGGTGAATGCCACGGGACGTCTGGATATACGCCCAATCACGCCAAGCTTTACGCTACAGACCTCGCTGAGCAATATTGACCTAGCGCTAGCCCTTCCGGCTCTGGCTGACAGCGACGATGTTACTGGGCGGCTAAGCCTTGAAGCGACAATTCAGAGTACTGGCAACAACAGCGCCGAAATTATTCAAGAACTCCGCGGTGGCGGCGAGATCACCATTGTAAATCCAGCCTATGCTGCGATTAACGCGGAAGAGATGTTTTGTAATGCGGCGGCACTTCTTGGCAGTGGCAACAGCCGAAATAGCTGGCCTAAAGGGACCCAATTCGAAACCGTCACAGGTAACTATCAGCTCGGCGATGGCAAATTACTGTTTACCGATATGAAGACCTCGACCGGTAATCTCGCCGTGCTAGCGCGCGGAACCGTAAAACTTGCTGAGCAGCGCTTCAGTCTTATTGCAGATACTAACGTTAATGGCAGTACCACCAGTGCCAATGGCTGCTCAGTGAACAAACGTCTGCAGAACCGCAGCCTGCCATTTGTTTGCAATGGCAGTTTTGGACAGGACGGTAAAACCAGCTGTAAGCCAGATGACAACCTTATTAAAGACCTGCTTAAAGGCAGTGTCTACGAGCAGATCGGCGAGCAGTTATTTGGGACACCAGCGACCACAGACGGCGATGAAGAGCAGCAGAGCGATCCACTAAAGAGTTTATTAAAAGGCATTTTCGAAAAGAACCGCTAATAAAGAACAGTTAATAAAGAGCCTTAAATAAACGGTCTAAATTTAGGCGCCATCCATAACGAGCAGCCAAGCTATGCGTCCAGCGCACTTCCAAAAAGCCGTACTCGACTGGTTTGACCAATACGGTCGAACCAACCTACCTTGGCAGCAGGACACTGGCGCCTATCCAGTGTGGGTCTCAGAGATCATGCTGCAGCAGACTCAGGTGGCCACGGTTATCCCCTATTTCGAGCGCTTTATGAAGAGCTTCCCGACGGTGCATGATCTCGCCGCCGCTCAATTGGATGATGTGTTGCATCACTGGACTGGCTTGGGCTATTACGCTCGGGCGCGAAATCTTCACAAAACCGCGCAGCATGTTGTCGCGGAACTGGACGGACAGTTTCCGGACAATGTCACTCAGCTAATTGAACTGCCAGGAATCGGCCGCTCAACAGCTGGGGCCATCAGTTCGATTGCGTTCAAAAATCAAGCCAGCATTCTCGACGGCAACGTTAAAAGAGTTTTGGCCCGTTTCAGCGCCACTGAAGGCTGGCCAGGCAAGCGCGAGGTAGTTGAAAAGCTCTGGTTGATCGCTGAGACCTTTACGCCACTGGATCGCATTGCTGACTACACTCAGGCGATGATGGATCTAGGGGCCACTCTGTGTACGCGTTCATCACCGAGCTGTAGTGAGTGCCCACTAATGTCGAATTGCCTTGCTTATAAGCAGGGCAATCCGAAAGATTATCCTGGCAAGAAGGCAAAGAAGAAGTTGCCTGTTAAGCAGGCGTATTTTTTGATGCTTGCAAACGGGCAAGGTGAACTGCTGTTGGAGCAGAATCCACCGGCGGGACTTTGGGGTGGTCTGTGGATCTTTCCGCAGTCTGAAACCGAGGCGGGGCTATCTGAGCTGTATAAAAGGTTGGGCGTTGAACCAGACACTCAGGAGATACTGGAAGTTAAGCGCCATACCTTCAGCCACTTCCATCTCGACTATCAGCCAGTTCATGCTACGGTTGCGGATATTGAAGCATCTGCCCAAAAGATTGCCGAGTCATCCAATCAGGTCTGGTATAACCCACAGAATCCACTATCATTGGGAATGCCCGCACCCATCAAAGCGCTGTTAGCTAATATCGCCTAGAATCAATACAACACATACATTCAAAGAAATACATTTCACTAAGAGGTTAGTTATGGCCCGCACCGTATTGTGCCGCAAGCTCAAACAAGAACTCCCCGGACTAGAATTACCGCCCTTCCCCGGTAAAGCCGGAGAAGATATTTTTCACAATGTTTCCAAGCAGGCTTGGGGAGAGTGGATGACTCACCAGACCACATTGATCAATGAAAAGCACCTTAGCATGATGGATTTAACTGCCCGAACCTACCTAGCAGAACAGCGTACAAAGTACTTTGCTGGAGAAGAATTCGATAAGGCAGACGGATACGTGCCACCGACCGAATAATCCCTTGACGAAGCGCAGTTCAAACGCTTTAATACGCGCCTCTTGAGACATGAGCAACATAACTCGAGACGCCCGGTTAGCTCAGTTGGTAGAGCAGAGGATTGAAAATCCTCGTGTCCTTGGTTCGATTCCGAGACCGGGCACCATAAT
>Ga0307488_10003112_pt1 | contig 13927 bp, 16 predicted proteins | sample SB02metaG_FD_202248 | JGI IMG/M metagenome (GOLD analysis project Ga0307488, IMG submission 202248) | Sea-ice brine microbial communities from Beaufort Sea near Barrow, Alaska, United States - SB 0.2 | ecosystem: Environmental > Aquatic > Marine > Coastal | place: USA: Alaska | collected... | reverse complement strand
ACTACATCCCATACAGGTGTACCATCAGACGATGATTACATTCCTTATGATGATCTAACAGAAGCAAACGTATTAGCTTGGGTACACGAACAAGTGGTACAAGCTGATACAGAAGCGGCAAATGATGCTAAGATAGCTGAACTTGCAACACCAACATCTACTACTGGGATGCCTTGGTAATATGACGGAAAGTTGGCATCTCTCCAAGTCAGTACCCGTTAGCTTAATAATAGCTATCGTACTGCAAACTATATCACTGGTATGGTATGTGTCTTCATTAGACTCAGCCGTTAAAAGTAATGCTCGTGATCTAGTCCGTCAAGAAACTCGCATCGGTACAATAGAAAAGACTGTGCAATCACAAGCCGTGTCTCTAGGTCGTATTGATGAAAACATTAAAGCTATTCGTAACCTAGTTGAAAGAATGGCAGAACAAGATAAGAAATGAAACTATTACTTATACTACTTACCTTAATAATTAGCACTGCTGCATATGCTAATGATGATGATATTATAAGAACAGATACTAATAGTACTGTTACTTCAGACGGAAGTATGACTACCGACAGTACTGTAACATCAAATGGTTCAATGGAGACTACTATAAAAAGTCCACCACCATCAGCTATATCACCACAGATAAGCGGAAGTAATTCTGACTTATGTACTGTTGGTGTAGCAGGGGCGGTACAGACACAGATATTAGGTATCTCAGCAGGTCGTACTGTACGAGACATGAACTGTGAGAAACTGAAGAACGCAAAGGTTATGTACGATATGGGCATGAAGGTAGCTGCAGTATCGGTAATGTGTCAAGACGAAAGAGTATTTGATGCAATGCTTAATGCAGGTACTCCCTGTCCCAAGGATGGTAAAGTAGGTGATGAAGCTAGGTTAGCATGGGAAATGGAAGCAGTTAAGGAAGAGATAGAACGTGATCAAAACAATGTTATCAATAAGTTCTTCGATGAAAATGGTGAAGCTAAGATTGGTTTGGGTGTTATCTTTAGTACTCTTGCCTTCTTACTCATACTCTGAACCCTACACGTATGGTACTACAGATAATGCTGTATCAAATGCTTTAAGATGGACTATGGATTCTATTCTACCTAGCATCGGTGGGGTAGATATAAATGGATTACTTTATAGATATACGACAGTAAAAGACCCAGATGCTGATATGAAAGTACATGTTAGTAATCGTAATGCAAATGGAGATGGGTATACATTTAGAGAAACTGATGATTGGTCTGGCGTACCCGGAAATACTATTGTTAAGTCTTTCCCTCTTTCAAATATACCAGCATCTAATTGGGGTACAGGCTCTATTGAAGTGGAAGGTGAAGGAACTGTTAAGGATGCAGTAGTAATATACAGCTACCGACTAGACAGATGCTATGACCCACAAGCTGATCCTACATGTGCTGGCTACGTTAAACCTATTCCTAAGATACCAGAACCTATTGAATACCCTAAAATGCAAAAAGTAGTAATATATAATTCTTTAGAAGATGATGCAGTTAAGGATAACTTAGAGTCAGATGATTTTGAATATGAAGATGAGGACGATAAACGTAAAGAATCTGAAGAAGAAGATACTGAGTCACGAATTGAAATGGGCTTAATGGCATCAGAGAATGCACTAACATTATTTAAAACACAAAGTCAAAATGCTATGATTGTAGCAATTAACAAACAAACAAATATTAATATGTATTACAATACACAGATAAACGGCGGTACACTAAACGATGCTGCTGGATTAAAAGACGGAACAATATCAGATAATAAAAAAGCACTTCGAAACAATTTAGCACAACAATTATTACATGAGAAAATGATTGACTTGCAGTACAACAAATGAGGAATAAAATGAAATATATAGTATCGTTACTTTCACTATGTGCGTTACCAGCTTATGCTACTGTAGAAATTACAGGTACTGTAGCTGCTAAATGCATAATACAGGTAGATAAAGCAGGTGTTTATGGAAACCCTTCGTCTTCTATACTAAGCACTGCTCCATCCGACGGTGGTGTATTGCCAGTTATTAGATTTGATGTAGCACTAGCAGACTATTATACTGCTAATATTACTCACCCTAATTCTTTTACATCATCTCCAGCACTAACTGACTATGTTTCATGGACAGGCTCTACATCTGTTACTAAAACATCAGATGCAGGTATGTCAGGTTATGATGCATCTAAAGTTACTTATGACAACACAACTGTGTTTGATCTGACTGTTGCTGGTAGCACTTGGTTTTCTACTAGTTCGACTGCGACCTATGCTGGATCGAAGCCTTTCACTGGAGGTACGTATACCTCTATAGTACAAGCGAGCTGTATTGCTAAGTAAGTTAATCATAATATTTATCGGATGGGCTACTGCTATCTCTTCACATGAGATGACACCAGCCTACCCGATATTAAAACCTACTAGTGTATCTGGTATAGTTAAAGCAGACATGTCCTTGTTTAATTCACGGGAAGATGTAGAATACTATCAAATAGATTTGTTTGATTTGAACTGGACAAACTTACCCTTTTCATCTAAGTATAAAATTATAAATGTAAAGTATAAAGAACGTAAAGATTTTACTGTGTACATACGGAAAATAGATTTAGATGAAGCCACATATATATGCACAACATCTAAAATAAAAAAGAATATAAAATCCAGAACAATAATTATATCTAGGATATGTTCTCGGATAGATGGTGAACCAGCATGAGATTAGCACTAGCATTTTGTTGCATAGCTAGTTCTGCTATTGCTGATAGTAGTACACTATCTTTAGCATTGCCTAATCCACCGATGAACTATCAATCAGATAGATTTCGGGCAGGTAACTTAGACTGTAGTAATGCAGTGGGTGGTGGTACTAACTTGGAGTTTGGTGTTACAGGTGTAGTAAGTAATGTAGGTGGTACTTTTAGTACATCAGGTTTGTCACAACAAGGTAAGGATATAGGGGTGTATGCTCGTGTTGTCATACCTCTTGATAAACCTAAGTCTCGTATTAATTGTGATGATTTGTATCAAGTAGAACTATCTCAACGTAGACTAGAGATACAACAACTACGTAACGAGTTAGAGGAATTAAAGAACTTACAGCAAACAGGTAATATGGACTTTGAAAACTAATGGTTGATACAACTAAAATAGCAGATAACATTGATGGGCTTGCAGATCGTGAGTTCAAAACAGGTGGAATGAAAATGTCGTTTGGTTCTGTTATGGCTATATTAGCTTTCCTATCTACAATAGTTGGTGGATTATATGGTGGGTTTACACTATATCAAAAGATAGAAGAAGTTGCAGGGTTAGACTTAACTGCATACCAACAACAGATGGATGTCATGGATGCTAAGGTATCTGGTATATCTGAGAAGGTTGAAGAAAGTGTAGAGTACACTAGAGATATTAAGAATGGTCTGAAGGATGATCTATTACGTATAGAACAACAGACAGATAGAGTAGAAGACATGGTACGTGACAATGAAGACAAGGTACGTAAGATGATTGATGATGCTGAAGTAAGGTTTGAGAATCAACGAGAACGTGTAAGAGTGTCACAGTCTTCAGCAATGAAAGAGTTAGAAGATAGACTTAATGCAAAATTACAACGGGCTTTGGATAATCCATTAGCTGATTAAAATAACTTGACTTTTTAGTTGTTTTGAGTTAAACTATGCCCTATGGTTATAGATAAATATAAAATAGTAGTAGATAGTATTAGCTTAATGAGTATAGTAGAACCATACTCCAACTACACTACTAATGATATTATCTCCTACCTCCTACTACCTATAGAATATAATAAAATAAGAATATATTACGAAGGTGATAAGCCTATAGGATTAATAACTTGGTGTTGGTTATCAACTACTAAGTCTGATCTCTTCTTACAAGATGAGTACACTCCAACTAAAGAAGACTTCGCATTAGATACTTCAGATAAACTCTGGGGATTTGAATTTATAGCTCCTTATGGTCATGCTCGTCAGATGATGAGAGCTATAAGGAAAACAACTAAAGAAGTGTATAAAACAAATAATATAGTACACTTTCGAAGATCATATGACAGACATAAGTTACACAAGAGGATGCTTTAAGGATGTATAACCCATTTTCAATAAATAAGATACTAAACCCAGTTGGTTTTGGTATGATTACCTATAATGGTGGCGGTGGTTCTGGTTCTGGTTCTAGTTCAAGTAAAAAAAAGAAAAAACCTGCTAGTACTGTACAAGGTAATAATGTAAAAGATAGCAAGGGTAATACTATAAAAACTACTAGTAGTAGGGATGCCTTGCAAGCTCGTGCAAATGCTGGTAATGGTGGCGGTAGTAAAAAGAAAATATCTAAGACACCAACATCAAGTACCAAAATACCAGTTGGTTCAAAGAAAATAGTTAATAAAAAACCTAAGGCACCAACTAAGACAACAGCTAAGGAAAAAGTAAAAGCTAAAGATGATAAAGCTATTGCAAATTATATAGCAAAAATAAGAAATGTATCTAAAGCTACTAAAAAAGGTTTAGATATAATAGGTAATGTGGGTTTACAGATACAAGCAGTTAAATCAGTAGCAAAACCTGGTGTAACTTATGGTAAAGAAAAAATAGATAAAGCTTTAGAATCTCGTTTAGCTAGCCTTAATAAAACTATGTCAAATGCTCAAGCTAAAAGATCAGCTAGTTTAGCTACAGGGTCTCGTAAATTAGTAAATAAAGCTATTACTGACCCTAGTTCTTTAGCTAAAAGTTCTGTTGTAAGTAAAGTAAATCCTAATACTAGAGGAAGTACTATTACTGAAGGTACAGGTGAACTTGTTGGTGAGGGAGGTGTAGTAGATGCAGTTACTCTTGATGGTACAAATTTAGCTGAGGGTGTTGATACTATAGATGCTTCTTCTATGGTAGCTACAACAGTTAGTGATGATGTTAAAGATGTTGTAGATAATACTAAAGCTGCTGAAGGTGTTGTATCAGAAGATGCAAAGGTAATTTCTGCTGAAGGTACTTTATCTTCTGGTTCAATGGCGACAGGTGTAACTGTAGATCCAAGTAAAGTCTCAGAAGTTATTTCTGGTACACGTAGTGTATCGACTAACGAACTGGCAGAAGCTGCTGGTGGAGATGCTGAAGCTGTTAAAACTCAAATAGCAGAGGCTAATATACCTGATAATATCATAGCTGCTAAGACTACGGTAAGTCCAGAAGAAATTCCAGATGCCGCTCAGATTAAAGAGTCTGAGATGGCACAAGCTGTAGCTATGACTAGTGATGGAATGGAAGAAGATGCTGTTGCTGTTGCTGCTAAAATGGAGCAGTTCTCCGTAGATGATAAAACACTAGCTGAGTTTAAAGAAGGTAAGATTGAAGCACAAGATACTGTGCAGGGTCAGATTGCTTCTCTTATGAGGTCTTTTGATGATGGCACTCCTATCTGGGCCACAAGTGCCTTACGTGCAGCTAATGCTACTATGGCAGCTAGAGGGTTAGGTTCAAGCTCTATGGCAGGTGCTGCTATTGTACAGGCTGCAATGGAATCAGCTCTACCTATTGCTGCAGCAGATGCTAGTGCTTTTCGTGAAATGAAAATGAATAACCTTAGCCGTCAACAACAAATTTCTTTGACTAATGCTGCTGCTCAACAAGGTGTTAAAATAAATAACTTTAATGCTGAACAACAGACTGCACTTCAAAATTCACAGAATGCTTTCTCATTACAGTCACAAAACTTATCTAACGCACAACAAGTAGTATTGGCTAATGCTCAAATCAAAGCTTCTTTACAGGGTCAGAATCTTAACAACAGACAACAATCTAACTTAGCAGAGGCTGCTAGATATGCAGAGGTAAGTAACCTTAACCTAAACAACCGTCAGCAATCTATCTTGCAAGATAATTCTAACACCTTGCAGGTCAATCTAGCAAACATGTCATCTAAACAACAAGCTTATTTAGCTAATGCTCAACTTGAATCTGCACTGCAAGGTAAAAAGATTGACAATGAACAACAGGTGGCAATTACTAATGCATCAAGGTTTGCAGAAGCAAATAACCTTACGTTTACAGCTGCAGAACAAGCTAAGGTACATAACTCAAACTTACTTAAAACTATTGGACTTGCAGAGTTAAGTTCTGAACAAGCTGCTACACTACAAAACGCAGCTGCTACTGCTTCTATGGATATGGCAAACCTATCTAATGCACAGCAATCAGCTGTTCAAAATGCTAAATCTTTTTTAAGTATGGACATGGCAAATTTAAATAATCAACAACAAACAGAAATGTTTAAGTCCCAGCAAATTATACAGTCTTTGTTTACAGATCAAGCAGCTGAAAATGCAGCTAAACAATTTAATGCTTCAAGTGAAACACAAACTAAACAATTTATGGCCAACTTACAAAGTCAAGTGCAACAGTTTAATGCCACTCAACTTAATACTACAGCTCAATTTAATGCTGGTTCAAAAAATGCAGCTAAACAATTTAATGCTCAGGTTAAAAATCAACGTGAGCAATTTAATTCGAAGAATGCTTTAGCAATTGCTCAAGCTAATGCAAATTGGAGACAGAACGTAGCTACATATAATTCACAAGCACAAAACCAAGCTAATATGCAAAAAGCTCAAGCGGCTAATGCATTTACTCAAGGTACTCTTGATCAGGTATGGCAACGTGAACGTGACTTAATGGACTATGCATATAAAGGTTCTGAAGCTTCTAAGGATAGGGTGTTAGATCTTGTGCTTGCTGATAAAAAATATGATGAGTATGCAAAGGCTAGAGATGATCAAGAAAAAACAGATATGTGGTCAGTTATAATTGGAGCTGCCTCTAGCTTCAAATAAAAAATTAATAATAGGATACTAATATGAGTTTACAATATAAAGGGCTGCTAACTACTGCAAGAGAAGAAGCTGAGATGAGGTTTCAGCAGAAGGGTCTTTCAGGTAAAAAACGTTCTCGTTTTATTGAAGAGGATGATGATGCAAAGCTGGGTGGTATAGTACCTAAGCGTAGGTCTTTGTCAAATTCATTAGGAGATCTTGAAGATGATTTTTTAACAGAAGCTTTTAATACTATTTTTAATAGAGGTAAAGAAATTAAAGAATCTGTTGGCACTAAAGTAGCTTTATTAGATATTCCAGAGGGTGATGCTGATAGTAGTTATTTAATTACTGATGACATTCCTGTAGGTGAAGCCTCTGGTCTAACTGAAGTTAATGATAGTACAGCTCAATTTATAGCTAGTTTTGAAAATAAAGTTAAAAATTCTTATACAGCATATAAAGATGGTACTGGATATTCTATTGGTTTTGGTACACCTGCTACTAAAGGTCAAGTTATAGATAAAGAAACAGCACTAAGTGAACTCAACTCCTATACTAAAAAGTTTGAGGGTGTTGTTAAAGATGCTAATAGTAAACATGGCTATCAGTGGAATGATAACCAAGTAAAAGCACTTACAAGTTTTGCATATAACACTGGCGAAGGTGGGTTTAATAAATTAATAGAAGGTGGCACACGAGGTAACGAAGAAATATCTATGATGATGCTTAAGTATAATAAGGTAGGTAATAAAGTTAATGCTGGACTCACTAAAAGACGTGAAGCTGAAGCTAACTTGTTTACTAAAACAGATTTATAAAGGACTACAATAATGTTTAGCGCACCTATACCTGGTCAGTCGTTGACCTCAGAGCCAAAGAACTCTCCTTGGGAAAACCCACCTCAGATATCTTCACCTGAAGATGCCCTTATGTGGCACATAGATAGGCTAACTAAAAAAGATAAAGTAAAAGCTGCAATAACTATGCTTCAGTTAGGTATAGATGTAGTTACATTAACTGAAGGTATACTACGTGCAGCTGTAGCTGAAGGTAGGCATACTATAGATATAAGTCTTATTATCGCACCTATAGTACATGAATTTATAAAGAACATAGCTGAAGAAGCTAATATTGACTATGAGGAAGGTATTGATGAAGAAGAAGTGCCGCAAGAAGATATAGATTATGCCATACAAAGTAGGAAAGCATCTAAGATACTTGATGATATGGAAGATAAAGGTGAAGTTGATCTGTCTACACTAGAAGAACCAACTGAAGAAACACCTGAGATGCCTGAAGAAACAATAGAAGATAAACCAATGGGTCTTATGTCAAGGAGAAATATGTAATGGGTATGTGGGGTGGCATTAAAGCTGGCATGGATCAAATACGTCAAGATGAAAAGGATCAGAAAATAGCTGACCTTCAGACTAGAGCAGACGAACGTGCACAAGAAACGTTTAAGTTAAGCCAACTTAAGTTTAAAATAGATGCACTTAAAGATTTAAATTTATATAATTCTACTGGAAGTAAGTCAGATAAAACTAATAAAACAGTTAAGGATGTACTTAAATTAAAAAACAGATTGAGAGAAGGTTTTGATACTTACTCTGAAGAGGATCAGAAAAGGATTACAGATTATGAAAATCAAATTGTTCAAGATCCTTTAGAAGCTGCTGGAGTTTTAAAAGCACTAACTGAATTAGGTAAAAAAGGTAGGAAGTTTAGTCCTTTAGAACTAATTGATACCTTTGAAATTATTAATTTTGTTGAAGGTACTAATACAGAAAAAAGAGCAGAGCTTGCAGAGACTTTAAATGTAGATTTAAGTATGGATGAGTTTGTAAAACTGGCTGAACTTGCAGCTACTTATACACCTCCATCAGTGACTGTTGATTACAGTAGAGCAGATGTAACACCAATGACTCCAGAGGAGATGACAAAGCAAGCAGCTACGTTTGAAAGATGGTTGGGCAGAGAAGCTAATAGAGTTATTAATTCTAAAGATACATCACAAGAAATAAAGAAAGATATTGTTACACTGCAAGGTAATTTAAATTCCAGTAATGAAGTTGTACGTCAAAGTGCAATGGATGCACTGACTAGTTTATTATTTCCTGATACATCAGTCTTTGAAGCTGTCAAAAATGAACCTTGGGGAAACCGCATAGATGAAAACATATATATACTCCCACCACTACCTCCAGTAGTTAAAGAAAAACCTCTTGTTAAAAAATCTTTAGAGGAAGCAGTTAATATATTAAAAACTAACCCCACTGAAAAAAATAAAAAGTATTTTGAAAATACGTATGGTGTATCTGCAGATACATATCTTACAGTTAGTGGTTATGAAGATATGAATCCGTCAGATTTCTTAAGTGAGAGCCAATAATATGCAACCAGAAGTAGAAGAAAATCCTTTTCTTAATGTACCTACAGAAGAAGAAAATCCTTTTCTTAATTCTACTGTGACAGAAGAAGATGTAGATGAAGAAAATCCTTTTCTTATCTTAGAAGAAGGAAGACAAGAAACTACGCCTAGTCTAACTAACTATACTCAAGATGACTTAGTAAACAACGACGACCTATTTAATCCTATAAAAGATTTTATAAGTCTACGTCATGGAACTCAAGCAGTTGAGGGTAAAGATCGTGAGACTATTGTAGATAGATTCATGAACAATAGACGTGGTGTTGCTAGTGGTAATAGTGTTTATGGTATAGGTGAGTTAGACTTTCTTCGTGAGATTCGTGGAGACGAGAACGCAAATGTTGTAACAGGTAAAGCTTATCAAATATACGAAGATATGGCAAACGTGTTTAGTTCAGAGACAAGTGCATCTGAAAAGTTTGAAGGTGTTAAAGATTATGCAAGAAGTATTATTGTTGATCCTTTAAACTTAGTAGGTTTTGGTACAGCTAAGTTTGTTGCAGGTGGTGCTATTAGAGTTGCATCTAACTTTGCAAAGAAAGAAGCACTTAAAGCTATGGCTAAAGAGAGTGCTAAGAAGAGTGCTACTAAAATAACCATAAGAAAAGCTGGTGAAAAAGCTATGAGTTCAGCTCTGATTAAAGCTGGGTCAGAGTCTACAAGTAAAGCTGTAACAAAAGCAGCTACACTACAAGCACTTAATGGACAGGGATTAAAAAAGCTAAAGACAACAGGTGCTTTACGTGAGCTAGGAGTACAAGCTGGGTTTGATTCTGTTGTTAGTGTTGGTATGGAGTACGGATATCAAAGTGGTCTAGTTCAAACTGGAGTACAAGAAGATGTGAACAGATGGTCTTTAGGTTTAGCTTTCGTAGGTGTCTCTGTTATGAGTGGACTGCAAGCTGCAAGTATACTAAGAAGAAGTACTGATATAGAGTTACCTTCTATAGCTGTAAAAACACCTGAAGCAAAAGATGTAAATATTTTAAATAAATTTTCTAAAAGTCTCAATGAATATGCAGGTAAAAAACCACCCAGAAAAAATTCTTGGGAACAAGCTGTTAAAAAAGGAAGAGAGTTAGAAGATATAGACTCACGTTTTTTTGTTGACATGATGCTTGGTATAGGTAACAACGAAGAGGGTGTTACATATCTAAAAGGTTTATCGCAAATAGCTTATGAAGAAGGGCTTATATGGACTAAAAGTAGTGAAACAGATACGTATTCTAATTGGGTTGTAGATTTAATTAAACAATCTGATCCTCAAGAAATAAAATCTTTTGCCAAAGCCTGGGAAAAAGTTACAGGTGTTAAGATAAAAAATATAAATAGTATGGGTATTGAAGAGTTTGCAAATAAGTTTGCAGATAAAATGAATGCTGCCGCTAAAGTTATGAATGCTGCTGGACAAGGTTCTAAAAAGAATGGTATAAGTATTGACGATTATACTAACAAACAGTTTTTAAATGATGCTTTAGGTTTAGGTATAATAGAAAGTTCGGATGATACAAACAAACTAGTAAAAGGTATTTTAAATTTAATACCAGAAAAAACTAGTGAAAGTCTTGTAGCTACACAGAACCGTGTAATACGTTTGATAGTTACTCACCCATCTACAAGTGCACTTAACCTTACAGGTTGGGGTATGCTTAGTGGTTTAGGTTCTGCTGTTGATGTATCTACTGCACTATTACAAGGTGGTGCAGCTGCATTTAAGAAAGCAGCAGGTCGCCTTGACGAAGGTGTAGATCCTTGGCGTGTATCCAGAGAGATAGTAAAAGCTAATGCCAATAGACTTAAGCTAACACTTAATCCAGATATGACTTATGATTCTTATAAGTCTCTTCTAGAACTACGTGGAGATGACTTATCAAAGCTATCTAATATAATAGCAGGTGGTGTAGAGGATACCAGTAAGATACTAACTAACTCATCACTGTCGCCATCAGCACAGTTAATAGGTGCAAAGACAGATGATGTAATAGATTTTATGCAATTATTATCTCTGACTAAAGGTGTTGATGGTTTTACTAAATCACAAGAGATGATATACCAATTAGATAAAAACATTAGAGTTGTTTTTAATAAATCTTTTAATGATTTTTATACTGACCCTGCGGCATCTAAATTAATTCGTACTAAAAAATATAGGGAACTAGAGGCTAAAGCTTTAGAGACTACCTTAGAAAGAATATCTTCAAAGTCTTATAAGGGTAATGATAACTTAGGTAAAGTTGCAGGTTTCTTTGAAGATGTACGTAACGTACCTGGTCTAGGTTTGCTTATGCCATTTGGTAGATTTTTTAATGGTACTGTTGATACTGTAGTTCAGAATACTCCTTTATCATTTGCAGCAAAAGCATTAGCAAATAAGTATAAAGATAAATCTTATTCAGAGCTTATGTCACGTAGTGCATTAGTAATGGGTGCGGCGTATGCAATGACACAAACTGAATATGAGAATAGAAAAAAAGGTTTGGCTATTGATCAGATGATTAATCCTAATACTGGTGAGATACAAACAGTTCAGTATAGTTACCCTCTGTCTCATTTAAAATATGGAGCTAGGGTTTGGTCTTATAGATTAAATAATGAAGAAGTACCTAGAGAAGTTATGGAGAAAGTGAGTAAAGATATAGGTTTAAAATCTTTTACTCGTAATTTTGAAACAACTTCTGACGATATAGTTAAAATATTTAACAGTGCTTTTGATCCTAATGGTGATGAGTTTATGCGTAGTCTAACTAGAACTGGTGGTCTTATAGGATCTCAGTTAATATCAGGTGCTACTCGTCCACTAGAACCTATTAACTTTGCAATAGGTGTTGCTACTGGTTCTGATGGTGAACTAATGGATCGTAAACAAGGTAACGCATTTATGAATAAATCTATGAGATATTTTGATGAGATATCAGGGTTGCTTATAGGTACAGAGGATGTCCCACAATCTATGCAAGCAGCAGGTGGTCCAGTATTTTTACAGGTAAGTAAAATACTAGGCAGTAGGCCTGTACGTCTTTCATCTACAGAACGTGTAATGAATATGATGGGTAAAGAACCTTATAAATTAAATGCTGCATCAGCAGTAACAAGGAAAGCACCTGAAGCTGCTAATAAATATAATGCATATATGTTCTTAGCTATTGAGGAAGGTTCACAAGAATTAATAGACTTAGGTTTTTCTACTTGGAGTCCTAATAAACAAGAATTAAAATGGAAAGAATTAGTAAGACAAAAAAAACAAGTAGCTGAGACAATGCTATACGTAGATAACTCTGATGCTAATGATACTGCTGGTATTATGTATGAGTTAGCTAATAAATATTCATTTAAAAAGATTGATAAAGCATTAGACAGTATGTCAGAAACAACAAAAGAGGAACTCAAATTTGAGGACCTCTCTGTTGAACAACTATATACATTAAAAGATTGGCTAGCTACAGCAAACACTAGGTCATTGCTAGACTAATCATCTTCATCATCTAAGATATGATCAGCCCAGTTATAAGCTTCTCGTTTGATCTCTTCAGTACGACCAAAACCCCTACCACTTGCAAGTAATCCAGACAGGGCTTGTCCTGTTAGATACAAACGAGAGGTTAGGGGTTTTTCTTTAGGTCGTTTCTGTTTAGTGTAAGCCTTAGCCTCCTCAATAAGAGGAGGTAAGTTCTTTTGATCTGCCTTTGTTGGTCTGCCCATGTATCACCTTATTTATATTTTTTTGCCAGTGCTTCATTCATTCTTTTAAGATACCATTCTGCTTTCTTCATGTCTTCTACACCATTGCCTTTGTATCTATACCTGTGTTGATACTTAATCATGTTGCCATGACAGTAAGCAATGAATCCTTCTGGCCCTAGTACTTGTCGAATGTAGTCAATACATTCTATACCCTCTTGATTATAGTGAGCAGGTCGTTCGACAGGATCGTAAGTAGGTTGATCTTTCATTATATGAAACTCCTTCCATTTAGCCATTATGTATTTACTAACTCTGCTGATGTATAAGGTATATGAAAGAACAGTTCACCCTTCTGTATGTATCTACCCTTAGCTTCTGCTAAACTTTCTTTAGTTAGCAAGGTATCTTTGATACGCCATACTTGTTTCATATCCTCACGGAATACGTAGAAGTTTAACACACCATTAGTACCATCATACTTATCCAATAAACGTTGCTTACGTTCTGGTATACGTATCTCAGACCAATGTGTAGGCCAATCTTCTTTCCAAGCTACCTTGACTTCAGCTTCATTGAAGTATGTATATCCATCTTTCTGAGAGACAACATCTACGAAATAGTTTTCTTCGGTATTAACTATAGTATGTCCTTTTAATTCTAAAAGTTTAACCAACGTATCCTTAGCTTTCTTATCATAAGCTTGGTACAATGCTCTGCTAAAGTTCTTTCTTACTGGTTTCATTTAGGTATTCCTTTAGTTCTGTATAGCCCCCAAGGTGAGTGCCATCTGGTTTAAATATTTGTGGTACTGTAGTGTACCCTGATTTACGCATGAAAGTCAACAACCATTTACTACTTGATGACTGTACATTATATGTTGTTACCTGACTTCCTGCAACACCTCTTAGTAATTGTAAAGAGGCATCACAGAAGTTACATTGATTTCTAGTTATCACTACCCACAT
>Ga0307488_10003111_pt1 | contig 13927 bp, 17 predicted proteins | sample SB02metaG_FD_202248 | JGI IMG/M metagenome (GOLD analysis project Ga0307488, IMG submission 202248) | Sea-ice brine microbial communities from Beaufort Sea near Barrow, Alaska, United States - SB 0.2 | ecosystem: Environmental > Aquatic > Marine > Coastal | place: USA: Alaska | collected... | reverse complement strand
TAGAGGAGTATTATTTATATCACCCAAAAGAAATAGAAAGACAAGAAAAGCAAAATAACTTTTACGAGACGTTATGACAAAACGAGAACAAGTTGGGGATAATTGGATTAGAGCTTTAGAGTTGACACAGGGTTTTAAGGTAAATATAAAAGAATATGTGAAAAAATATCCAAATGATCAAGAGCTTGGAAGAGCTATAAGAGATCATTATCTTAAAATAGTAGAAAATATTAATAAAAATAAATAAAATTATGAAAAAAGTATGGTATGCACCTAATAAGTTTGAAGCCTATGGTGAGGAAGAGATTAAAGCAGTTGAGGCTTGTCTTAGAGATGGGTGGTTAGCTGGGTTTGGTCCACGCTCAATTGAATTTGAGAAGAAGATAGCAAAACGATTCGGTAAAAAATACGGTGTATTCGTCAACTCAGGATCATCTGCTTGTTTATTATCAATTGCATCTCTAGATTTACCTAAAGGTTGTAAAATAATTACTCCTGCTTGTACCTTCTCAACAACATTGGCTCCTATAATTCAATTAGGATTCACCCCTTTATTCTGTGATGTGAATTTAACATCCTACGTCCCCAATATTAAGGATATAATTGATATCATTGATAAGGATGTAAAAGCAATTATGGTTCCTAATTTGATAGGTAACAAACCTGATTGGAAATTGTTAAAGAATGAACTTAAACGAATTGGCAGAGAAGATATAGTGGTGATTGAAGATTCAGCAGACACTATATCCTATACTGAAGAGACAGATATATCAACAACAAGCTTCTATGCTAGCCATGTGATTACAGCAGGTGGTCAAGGTGGGATGGTAATGTTTAACGATAAAAAACAAGTTGAAAGAGCATTACAATATAGAGATTGGGGTAGAATGGGTGATGATTCTGAAAATATGGATGATCGTTTCAATCATGAAGTTGATGGTATTAGATATGATCATAAATTCCTATATAGTGTATTAGGGTATAATATGAAATGTTCTGAAATGAACGCAGCGTTTGGTTTAGTACAATTAAAACGTTTTGAGGGGTTTAGTAAAATTAGAAGAGATAATATTGAACGATACCTTGAAAATCTTAAAGACGTTCCTGAAATTACATTACCAAATGATAGTATTAAACCAAATTGGTTAGCAATCCCACTCCAAACAGAAAGACGACTTGAACTCTTAAATTTCCTAGAAGACAATAATATCCAAACACGAGTAACATTTGCAGGAAACGTAACTCGTCACCCTATCTATAGAGAATATTTACAAGAATTTACAAACTCAGACATCATAATGGAAAATGGATTCTTATTAGGAGCCCACCATGGGATGAATGTTGATGATGTAGATTATGTTTGTGATAAAATAAAAGAATTTTTTGCATAATGGGAGAAAATAAACCACGTTTAGTAATAGCAAATATGTACCGTTCAAAAGGTAAAATGGCCTACTTTGCAATACATCAAGCTGTTACTAGATTTCATGAACTCAATATTGAGTTCCATATATTATGGGATGATGTAGGATATTCTGATGAATGGACTAAAAAAATTGATGAATTAAATTGTACTATAGTTTCATATTCAAAGGAACAACTAGAACAGTATTGTTTAGACCAAGGGATAGAGCAAACCAAGATTGATGAGTTTGAGAAATTCAAATCAATTTATTTCATTATCCACGCTCACTATATGAGGAAAAATGACATCACTGATTATTATTTAATTTACGATGATGACATAATATTAAATGAAGAAATTGATGAGTTAATACAATGTTTAAAATCAAAAACACCTGTACTAATATCAGAATCAATGAACACGGGATGTGACAAATCTATGTTTAAGAAATTACTAGAGATATATGGGGGGGAATCCGCTTATCTGTATTATCAAAGTGTCAACCCCCAAATGTTAGGATTCAATGCTGGGTTTCAAGGTTTAAGTTTAGAGATGTATGATGATTTTTTAGAACCTGATATGTTTAAAGTATTATTAGATTTATTCAATTATAATGGTATACATGATAAAGATGGTAAAGAGAAAACAGGTTGGGAACGTACCTTAATAGATACCCAACAACAGTCATTTTTTAGTGTAATGAATATTATTAGATCTGTTACCAAACCTCACATACTTAACCCACAAGAATATTTTGTATGTCCTAATTGGGGAACACATCCCATATATGGAAACCTAGATCCTGAAAATGAATATGAAGGTTGGGATATTAATATGAAATCTAAAGTAGCCCATTTTATAGGTCATACAATATTTGGAGGAGTATATTATGGTAAGCCTAAAATATTTAATACTTTAGTTGATGAGTATTTAAAAGAAAATACATTAATATGAAAGTAGCTTTTATATCTGAGAATCCATTTAATGGAAAGATATCTTCACATAATGAAAATATGCGAACTGAATTTGCTTGGATGAATGCTTTAGATGCCGATCACTTTAATATTCAAAATTATCAAAATGTTGAGGGGTATGATCAAGTTCTGATTATTTTCCCTAAAGGTATATTAAACCTAAACGCTGTAGGTTCTAAGGTATCAAACAATACAAATCCTGCAACCGAATTACTAGCACAACCCTTAATAAAGACTCTAAAAAATCAAAATAAAAAAATACATTATATACAAGAGGGCCCATCATGGTTATTTAATGATTATGAAATAATAGATCAATTCAACTTCTTCAATTTACTAGCAGAAGTAGACAGTATATTTGCCCATAACGAACATGATTGTAAATTTTATAAAGGTTTATTCCCAAATAAAACAGTATCAGTCATCCCCACATTATTAATTGAGGAGTTGATTAAGGATATTAAACCTAAACCTGAAGATAAAGTGATTATTGGGGGTAATTTTGCTAGATGGTATGGTGGCTTCCAAAGTTATGTTGTAGCTGAAGAGTTTGGGGTTAAGAAATGGACTCAAGAATCTCACGCTAAACGAATAAATGAAAACTTAATACCTGATTTAAACCACTTACCTAGATTAACATGGATAGATTGGATGAGATCATTATCTACATTTAAATATGCTATACATTTAATGCCCACAGTAGCAGCTGGTACTTTTAGTTTAAATTGCGCGTACTTTGGTATACCATGCATAGGAAATGAAAAAGTAGATACACAAAGAGTATGCCATCCTGATTTATCAGTAGACGTGGATGATATAGAAAAAGCTCATATGTTAGCAAAACGTTTAAAAGAAGATAAAGAATTTTATAAAGAATGTAGTGAAACAGCAAAGGCTAACTATCAAAAATATTATAATATAGAAATGTGGAAAAACAAAATAAAACTATGAATATAACAGTAATATTAAATGGATATAAAAGGGGGAACCAACTTAATGAACAATTAGAAGCATTAAACAGTGGGACTATAAAACCAAAGGAGATTCTATTATGGTATAATAACCCTGGGGATGATGATCTTATTAATTATGATATTATGTCTGAGGTACCCACAGCATTATGTAATTATAATTTTGGTGTATGGGCTAGGTTTGCTTTTGCTTTTAACGCACAAAATGAATATGTGTGTATATTTGATGATGATACTATCCCAGGAAAAAGATGGTTAGAAAATTGTATTGAAACTATGAAAACAAATGAGGGTTTATTAGGTAGTATTGGTTTACTATATTTAAACCCAAATCCCCCAGAGCATTCTTCATATTATGAACACTATTTGAGATTTGGTTGGGTTGAAACTGGAAATAATGATATTCCTATTCAAGTAGATTTAGTTGGTCATAGTTGGTTCTTTAAAAAAGAATGGCTAAGTCATATGTGGAGAGAGATACCAAATCCTAAATATAATACTTGTGGGGAAGATATGCATTTTAGTTATATGTTACAAAAATATGCAAATATTCCTACATTTGTACCACCTCATCCTAAAGATAATAAAGAATTATGGGGTAGTATTAAAGGTTCTGAATATGGAGGTGATCAAAATTCTTTATGGGAAACAAATCAATTAGGAATAGATGGTACTCCCTTTAAACAATTAATGAATGAATACTTTGTAAATCAAAGGAAAAAAGGGTGGAAATTAATAAATGAAAATGAAAAGTAAAATATTAATATGTTTTGGTACAAGACCAGAATGGTTAAAGGTTAAATCCTTAGTAGAATTATTAGATAAATCTCAATATAGTTTATTATTCACGGGACAACATCCTGATTTATTAAAAAATATCGATGTAGATTTTAAAATTAATATGAGTCAATCTAGTAATAGATTAGACCAAATCATATCAGACTGTATGTTACAATTTCCTATAGGTGATTTTAATAGTGTTTTAGTACAGGGTGATACTGGATCTGCGTTTGGTTGTGCTTTAGCAGCTTATAATAGAAAGTTAAAAATATACTATTTAGAAGCAGGATTAAGAAGTTATAACTTAGATCACCCATACCCTGAGGAAGCTTATAGACAAATGATATCTAGAATTTCAGATGTAAACTTTTGCCCTACTGAATTATCTAAACAAAATTTACTAGATGAAAAAGTTAATGGTAAATGTTATGTAGTGGGGAATACAGTATTAGATAATTTGATTAATTATAAAAGTAAATCTAAGTATACTAATAAAATATTAGTAACAATGCATAGGAGAGAAAACCATCATTGGATGAATCAGTGGTTTATAGAAATTAATAGATTAGCTAGGGAAAACCCATATTTAGAATTTATTTTACCTATTCATCCTAATCCTAATGTCCAAAAACATAAACATCTACTTAATGATGTTACAGTAATAAACCCATTAACTCATCCTGAATTATTAGATATTTTAACTAAATGTAGGTTGGTAATAAGTGATAGTGGAGGTTTACAGGAAGAAGGTAGTTTCTTTAATAAAAAGGTAATTGTTTGTAGAACAACAACTGAAAGACCTGAAGCAATAGAAACAGGCCACCTTCATATATGTAAAAACCCAAATGAATTAAAAGAAATATTTGGAGAATTAATAGATAATTACTATATTAATAATAAATGCCCCTATGGAGATGGTAAATCAAGTATTAAGATTAAAAATATATTATGAAAGGTTTTAGACAACAAATACAATTTTTTGAACAAAAACTTAGATCTAAAGAACCATTCGCATATGTAAGATATTCTGATGGAGAATTCAACATATTAATGAATAGATACGCTGAACTTAGTGATATAATTAAGTTTGGTACTCCTGATAATATGAAACAAATTAATTATGCATACGCGCCTGAAGATCATAAATTATTTGACCCTAAAAAACATGAATTTTATAAAAATAAATTAAAAGACTCACTTTTATTTGAAAAAAAAGGATATTATAAAGGTATTATTTCAGGAGATCAAGATCAAGAAATGTATAACGCTCAATTTAAAATTTTAAATAAAACTCAAGAAGAAGTTACTAATGATGAAAGTTTTACATATGCCGATTTATTTTTAAATGGTAATTATCCTTATTTTATACAAAATTTACTCCCACAATTTTTTAATTATAAAACTATAATAATATGTAATGAAAATGCAAATATTGATACATTACCTTTTCCGGTAGTAAAAGATTTTCGTGTGGGTTATAATTGTTTTATTAATGATAATGATATTATAAATGATATCAAACAATATATATCATCTAATAATATTGAAAATCATTTATTTTTATTTTCAGCTTCTTCATTAAGTGAAGTAGCTATACATCAGTTATATGATTTTAATGATAAAAATACTTATCTTGATATTGGAACTTGTTTAACTATATTTTTAAAATTATCAATAGATAGAAATTATTTAAGGGGATTTTGGTTAAATTCTGGAGAAGCAGATATTCATAAAATAAACCAATGGTAACTTTAAAAAATACAAATTCAAAATGCTAAACTTAAAAAGCTCAACGACAACAAAAGGTAGATATGTTTCCCAAATCCTCCATTTTATCAATGGGGAAAAAAGAACATTTCATAATATTGACACGCATTCAATACAACAAGGACAATTTACAAAATTTCATTGTAGTGATGGAAGAATGATCCTAATTAATGACAAAAATATCCTTTGTATAGAAGTAATAACAGAAAAACTAGAAGATTAAATTATGGATATATACAGTAAAATAGATAGTGATAGATTTGGTTACAAAATTGGTAAAATAAATGAATCATTTTTCGATGATAAAAGTATTGATGAAGCAATACAGTACTTCAAGGAAAACGATTATGAATGTATTTTTTCAAGGATTGACCATTCAAGGCTTGATTTAATCAATGGGTTGGAACAACGTGGTTTCACCACAAAAGATATGCAATACACACTTCGTAATTCATTCAAAAATTACAAAGGTGAACTTCTTTTTAAACCAACAAACAGAACAGACGGCTATGTATTTAGAGAGGCTTTTGAATCAGAGACAGACCAAATAGTTGATATAGCTAAAAATTCATTCAGTGGTTATGGCCATTATTCAACAGACAGAAGATTAAATCAGCAAGACTGTTTAGATGCTTATGTAGATTGGACATATAATTCATGTATCAATAATAATGTTGCTGATAAAATATTTGTTGCAGAAAAAAATAATGAAGTTGCTGGTTATATAGCATACAAAAAGTTTACAAAAGGAGATTTAACATATGCTGCAGGAGTACTTGGTGCCGTAAATCCTAAACATAGAGGCAACAGATTATTTCCAGATATTGATATAGCTGGATTGGAATGGGGAATGGGAGAAAATATGAATTGGCACGAACATAATGTATTACTCGATAACTTTGCAGTATTTAAGGCACATATGAGCGTAGGGTTTAAACCACATGAATTCATGATAACATTACATGGATGGATGGATGAAATAAAATTATGAGAAATAATAATATAACAATATTAGGTGCAGGTTCTTACTTACCAAGTAATGTGGTAACTAATGAAGATCTATGTAAACACATAGACACCACCCCAGAATGGATTGCAGATAAATTAGGCATAACAGAACGTAGAATAGTAGTAGACGAAACTACAGCAGATTTAGCCTACCAAGCAACAATTAATACTTTAGAAAATGCTAAAGTGGATAAAGAAGATTTAGATTTAATCATGGTGGTAACATCAAGCCCTGACCAAATATCTCCATCAACAGCATGTACTTTACATAAAATGTTAAATATTAAAAAAGATATTCCTTCATTTGATATTAACGCTGTTTGTGGTGGGTTTGTTTATGCTATGTCATTTGCTTCAACACTAATTAGTAGTGGAGCTTACAAAAAAATATTGATTATTGCTAGTGAAACATATTCTAAACATACAAATGTATATGATAGAAATTGTGTATTTTTTGGTGATGGTGCTGGAGGGTTAGTATTGGGTACTTCTGAAAAGGGTTGGAATGTTGGCCATATAGCATCAAATGGTAGTGGTTCTGGTATGACTGGTTTTAGAATGCCGTTATCTGACCCATTCACTATGATTGGTAGAGAAGTTTGGGAACAAGCGGTCCGTGTATTACCAGAATCAATTAAAATAGTAATGGAAGAAGCAGAACTTGAAGTAGATGATATTAAATTATTAGTACCACATCAACCGAGTATTAATATATTAAAGACTGTTGCTAAAGAAGTTGGTATGTCTATGGATAATGTAAAAACAGTACAGCATAAATATGGAAATATTGCTGGGGCATCTATCCCAATAGCCTTACATGACGCATTTAAGAATAATGAAATAGAAAAAGGTGATAAGATACTCCTATCAGCAGTAGGTTCAGGATGGGCTTGGGGTTCTATGGTAATAAATTATGAAGACTAATATAAAAACAATATGAATTTGCTAAATAACCCATATAAAATAGTAAGGATGTTTGAGGAGGAAATATCCTACTACACGGGTGCTCCTTATGTAGTTACTATAGATAGTTGTACTAATGCTTTATTTTTGATATGTAAATATCTTAATGTAAAAGAAGTAACTATCCCATCACAAACCTATTTATCTGTCCCACAATCGATTATACATTCAGGAGGAGAAGTAATATTTGATAAAAGACCTAAAACAAACCACTGGAAAGGTATTTATCAACTAAAACCTTACCCAATTTATGATGCTGCTAAAAGATTTACAAAAAATATGTACATAAAGGAATCTTATATGGCTTTATCTTTTCATATTAAAAAACAACTACCAATTTGGAAGGGAGGTGCAATTTTATGTGATAATGAAGAAGCATATAATTGGTTTAAAAAAGCAAGGTATGAAGGGAGAAGTGAAAAATATTATAAAGATGATGATATCGAATTCCTAGGATGGAACATGTATATGACGCCACAACAAGCGGCACACGGATTATCTATGATGCAAAATTATCCGGAACATAAAGAGGATATGCAAGAAGTAAATGGTTATAGAGATTTAACTGAATTTACTGTTTTTAAAAATAATAAAACTATAAAATGAATAAAATGAATAAAAGAGATAAAAAACCCACAGCCCTTGTATTAGGGGGAGGAGGTTTTATTGGAGGTCATCTTGCTAAAAAGCTAAAGGAAGATGGGTATTGGGTAAGAGTAGTTGATATTAAAGATGAACATGAGTTTTGGAATCACAATGATATTTGTAATGAGTATGTTTGTGCTGATTTAAGAGATGAAAGAAAGGTTTCATTAGTGATGCTTGCTCCTAACCAACATTCATTAGATGATAAAGAGAACTCCTTTGATGAGGTTTATCAGTTGGCTGCTGACATGGGAGGAGCAGGTTATATTTTTATTGGAGATAATGATGCTAATGTAATGCACAACTCCGCCTTAATAAACCTACATACGGCTTATCATGCCTCTAAGTTTAGTGTTAAAAGATTATTCTACTCATCATCAGCCTGCATGTATCCGAAACACAATCAATTAGATCCTAACAATCCTAACTGTAAAGAAAACTCAGCATACCCAGCTGCCCCAGATTCAGAGTATGGGTGGGAGAAGCTGTTTAGTGAACGATTGTTTTTGTCGTTTATGAGAAACTACAACTTAGATGTTAGAGTAGCTCGTTTTCATAATATATTTGGTCCACAAGGAACTTGGGAGGGTGGTAAAGAAAAGGCCCCAGCAGCAATGTGTAGAAAGGTAGCAGCAGCTAATGATGGAGACGATATAGAAGTGTGGGGTGACGGTCAACAAACACGCTCCTTCTTGTATATTGACGACTGTGTTGAGGCTATGTTAAGGTTTATGAGACAAGATACTTTTAAAGGCCCAGTCAACATTGGTTCAGAGGAGATGGTGACAATAAATGAATTAGCAAACATAGCACTTAAAGTTGGCAATAAGGATAAAAAGTCGTATATTAAAAATATTGAAGGTCAAGAATTTATAGACAAGTATGGCTTTAAATGTCCTATGGGTGTTAGAGGAAGAAATTCTGACAATAAACTTTATAAAGAAAAAATAGGATGGGAACCAACTCAATCTTTATATGAAGGTATGAAAAAAACTTATAATTGGATTAATCAACAAGTAAATTTATGAAAAAGATATCAATAGTAGGCATAGGCAAACTAGGACTTTGCTTAGGTCTAAATCTAGAAACAAAGGGGTATAAGGTGTTAGGCTTTGATGTAAGCAAATCTTATGTTGAATTACTTAAAACTAAAACCCTTAAATCTAGTGAACCTTTTGTAGAAGAACTATTACAAAAAAGTTCTAATATGGAGTTTTCAACTAACTTGTCACGTGCTATAGAATCAGATATTATCTTTGTAGTAGTATCTACTCCTTCTACTTCTGAATGGAAATATGATCATACCCAAGTTGAACAAGTAGCTAATGAACTTATAAAATTAGGTAAACAACCTACTAGAAAAGATTTAGTAATAAACTGCACCACCTTCCCAGGATATTGTAATACATTACATGAAAAACTTAAAGAGTATAATTATTACGTTTCTTATAACCCGGAGTTCATTGCTCAAGGTACTATTATTAAGGATCAATTAAATTGTGATAGTGTGTTAATAGGAGAAGCAGATACAGAAGCAGGGGATAAAATTGAACAAATCTACAGAGACTTATGTGAATCAGATCCTTACTACAATAGAATGTCTTGTACTGAAGCTGAACTAGTTAAACTAGCTACCAATTGCTTTTTGACTACCAAAATTAGTTTTGCTAATATGGTAGGAGATATTGCTAATAGATTAGAATGCAATGCTAATATTGTATTAGAAGCAATAGGAACTGATTCTAGAGTAGGATCTAAGTATATTAAACCTGGATTTGGGTTTGGGGGGCCTTGTTTTCCTAGAGATAATAGGGCTTTAGCTAAGTGTGGTGAAGAATTAGGTATAGATGCTGTTATTTCTAAGGCCACAGATGAAATGAATGATAAACATCTTCAATACCAAATTGAAAATTTTGTAAAAAATAATCCTGATAAAACTAAAGAAGTAGAAATAGAGTATGTTACTTACAAAAAAGATAGTATCTTACTAGAAGAATCTCAACAACTTAAATTTGCTCTTGAATTAAAAAAATTAGGGTATTCAATTAAATTATTAGATCAAAGAGAAGAAGTATTAATACAATTAAAAGATTTACTATGAATTTAGATCAAAAAATAAGTGATTGGCTAAAAAATTATCTTACTTCCAATAAACTTGATAGTTTTATTATTGGAGTAAGTGGGGGGATAGATTCAGCAGTAACTTCTACGTTATGTGCTCTTACTAATAAACCTGTTATAGTAGTGAGTATGCCAATCAACCAGGCATCTAATCAATTACAAAGAGCCCATAATCACATTAATTGGTTACAAACAAGTTTTACTAATGTATTGTTTCTAGAATATGATTTAACTTTAACTTTTGAAACTTTTAAATCTTTATTCCTAACTGATAATTTACTATCATTAGCTAATTCTAGAGCTAGACTTAGGATGACTACTTTATACCAAGTAGCAGCCGAAAATAAAGGCATAGTAGTAGGTACAGGCAATAAGGTAGAAGATTTTGGAGTAGGATTCTTTACTAAATATGGTGATGGTGGTGTAGATATTAGCCCAATTGCTGATTTAACTAAAACAGAAGTTAGACAACTAGCCAAAGAAATAGGAGTATCAAATGAAATAGTCCAAGCTCCCCCTACAGATGGGTTATGGGGAGATGATCGAACTGATGAAGATCAGATTGGTGCTTCATATGAAGAACTTGAGTGGGCTATGGATTATAAAGGGAATCCTAATAATTTATTTGGACGAGAGCAAGAAGTTTATTATATTTACCAAAACCGTCATAAAGCTAACCAACATAAAATGTTACCTATACCAATTTTTAAACAACAATAATGGTTTATTACTCCCTATATAAAGGCTCACACGCAGCCGGTATTGGATCTTTACTCCAAATACAACAACATTTATACGCCTATACTCGTATGAACAATTTAGATTCCTACTTCCCAGGATTTATTGATTTAGCTCATTGGGAGTATACTAATTATTCACAACAAGAATATTGTGATACACTTAATGAATTTTTTAATTTACCTACTGTAAGTGATAATAAAAATTTAGAATTTATAGATGATAATAAATTAATTAGACAGTGGGGGGAGCAATTTAACAACCAAAAGCAAAAATATATTAAAGAATTAGCCTCTCTTATTGTATATAAAGGAGATTTATACTTTAACCCTAACAAAATCTCAGTTGCATTACATATTAGAACAGTAAATCCAAAAGATAATTGTTTTGCACCTCAACGTGAATACTATAATAAAGATAAAGTAACTTATTATATCCATTTATTAGATAAAATAAGATCTATTCATGGGAATGATCTAGATATTCATGTATTTTCTCAAGGAAGTGAAAAAGATTTTCAATTTTTAATAGACTCTCATAACGTTACTTTGCACATAAATGACAACATATTAGCTACAATTTATCATTTAACATTTAGTAATATTTTAATAGCAGCTAATAGTTCGCTTAGTTGGACAGCCCATCTATATGGACAAAACAATTTTGTATACGCTAGACCTACATTTTCTCACTCATGGTACCCAGGTACCTGCCATATAACAATATAATAATAACAATAATAACAATATGAATATTAAAAAATACATCCCCTCCCAACTATTAGTAGATGGGCTAATTAAGTTGCCAAATAATTTTACTCAAGTAAAAATAGATATTGGTTTATCTCATAATGCCCCCAATTCTGAGGTTTGGTTAAATAGGAACCCAAATAATTTAGCTATATTTGGATTTGAACCTAACCCTAAAGCAATTAGTATCTTAAAAGGAGAATTAGAACGAGAGGGAAAATTTGCTAACATTTTATCGTTAGACAAATTAAACAATAGTTTTTTCTTAATCCCCTTAGCATTAGGAAATGAAGATAAGTTAAGCAATTTTTATGGTGCCCAAAATATAGATTGTGGGGTTTCAAGTTTATATAAACCTAACCAATGGGATTACACTGAATTTCAAGTCCCCCAATTTAAATTAGATACTTTTTTAGAATTATTTCCTTTTAATCAAATCCCTTATATCTCTCATGTTAAAATAGATGCTCAAGGTCATGATTGGAATATAATTAAGGGGATGGTTAATCATCTAGATAAAATAGTTTATATTTCTTATGAATCTACCACCAACGGTCAATACCAAGGAGTAATGGAAGAAGTAGGTTACATACATGGTTTATTAATAGAAAATGGATTTAAATGTGAAGGTAGAATAGGGTTAGATTTAATTTATTTTAATGAAAAATTTAGTAATATTAAAGATCAAATAGATTTTAACTTAGAAGGATTATGATTACATTTAATGCTATAGGAAACTATGGAAGACTTGGAAATCAATTATTCCAATATGCTGCTTTAAGAGCCCTTAGTTTAGAAAATAAATATGAATTTTGTCTACCTAATTTAGACAACAGAATTTGGCATGGACAAAAATGTTTATTAGGTAATTTTAATATTGTAAAAAATTTTAATAAGGATTTATCTACTATAACACATAGGTATGTTGAACCCTCTATTATTGAGTATGATCCTAGTTTTTTTAATATTCCTGATGGGGTAGATATAGAAGGTTTTTTCCAAAATTTAAAATATTTTTCTAAGTATAAAGATATTATATGTTCTGAATTAACTCCTATTTCTTTATATACTAAAAAGGCCAATCTAATTTTAGAAAAATATAAAAAACAGTATCCTGGTTATGAAATGGTTTCTCTCCATATTAGAAGAGGAGATAACCTTACTACCCATAATCAATTTGTTCCTTTATTTGGGAATGATAATACAAAATTAGATATTAATTCTCCTTGGCGTATTTATTTTGATAAAGCTAAAGATCATTTTAAAAATAAAAAAATTAAATACCTAACATTTACAGGAGGAAATAGAGATAATAATGATAAAGCAGATCATGAATGGGTAAATAATAATTTAGGAAGTGAGTGTATCCTAGCATCCACTCCTGATCCTATGCTAGATTACTCGTTAATACAGTTATGTGATCATAATATCCTAAGTTTTGTTAGTAGTTTTGGTTGGTGGGCGGCTTACACTAATACTAAACCTAATAAAACAACTATAATTCCTAAAAACTATTTTGTAGACAATAGTAATATTAATAGATTAACAGATAATAATTGGATTGTAATATGATAAAAACAGTATACATAACAGGATGTTTAGGATTTATTGGATCCTATGTAACACGTACATGCCTAGAGAAAGGTTGGTATGTTAAAGGTGTAGATAAAATGACCTACGCCTCCAATAAGGACCTCTTAAAAGAATTTGAGAAATTTCCAAACTTCTCATTTATGGAGTGTGATATAAATGATATTGAATTCTTATACGAATGTGATTATATAATTAACACAGCAGCAGAAACAC
>Ga0307488_10003110_pt1 | contig 13927 bp, 11 predicted proteins | sample SB02metaG_FD_202248 | JGI IMG/M metagenome (GOLD analysis project Ga0307488, IMG submission 202248) | Sea-ice brine microbial communities from Beaufort Sea near Barrow, Alaska, United States - SB 0.2 | ecosystem: Environmental > Aquatic > Marine > Coastal | place: USA: Alaska | collected... | reverse complement strand
CCGTCAGTAACAGTGGCAGACTGTTGCTACTCAGCTCACCATCACTCAGCGTCAAGTTGATCGATAGGCTGCCAAACCAGTTGGCATCGGGAATGATCTCATCGGCCGCAATCTGATAATGGTCGCCACGTTCGAGGCTTAGGCTGAAGTCACTGCTATCGGGGTCGTTCAGGTTGAGCAGAGCCTGGGTGACGAACAGGCTGCCGTCTTCATTAATGCTCTGCGGCGCGATGCTCAGTAACCGGGGGGCGTCATTAACCGCCAGCACATCGATAGTCGCCAGGAAGGTGGCGCTGAGCAGTTGGCCATCGCTGATCTGCATGGCGACCGAGAGTGGCCCGGCATAGTCGAGCGCCGGTGCCAGCCGATCGCCGTTCACCTGATAATGGTCACCGGGGCTGACCACCAGGCTGAAGACGCTCGAGTCAACATCGCTGAAGAGCAGCAGCTGGTCGTCCAGTAACCGATCTAACGGCAACTCGGTGTCTTCCTCGAGCTCTATCAGGCGCTGCCCGGTCAGTTCCGGCGCATCGTTTACGGCAAGGACCGGCACGTTCGCCAGATAAACCGGGCTGGTGCTTTGGCCATCGTCGACCTGAATCGACACGCTTAGGTCCCCGACATAGTCAGGCTCGGGTTCGATCTGGCCGTTGCGCCAGAGATAATGAGCGCCCGGGTTGATGATCAGGCTAAAGTCGGTGTTGTCAGGGTCGACTATGCGCAGATCGGCCAGGCCGATGGTAAAGGCCTGATCTTCAGAGACCGTGGGCACGGCAACGGCCTCGATCTGCGGCGTGTCGTTGACCGGCGTTACCACGATGTGAGCGATTACCGACTCGCTCATGGCCAGGCCATCGCTGACTCGAACGGGGACCAATAACTCGCCCGACCAGTTCGCATCGGGCCGAATCTGCGTGCCCGTCACCTGGTAATGGCTGCCGCTGCCGAGCATTAGGCTAAAGCTTTGGCTGTCGGGGTCGACGATGCTCAGGTCGGCGAGGCTCAGAGTCAGGCTGTTGTCTTCGAGTACGGTGAGGGCGCCCATGGCCCCAATGATCGGTGCATCGTTGACCGGGCTGACGGTAAGCACAAAGTTAAAGGGCGCACTGCTGTATTCCAGATCACTGACGCTGACCGGAATGGTTAGAGTGCCAGCGAAGTTTGGCGCTGGGATGATGGTCTGTTGGTCGACCGAATAGGCGGTACCCGGCGTAACGCTCAGGCTGAGGCTGGCCGGCGCTTCATCGATCAGTATCAGATCGGCCAGTGTCAGGGTATACCGCTCATCTTCGCGCACCGTCACTGGCCGCTGGCCGGTTATTTGCGGCGGCTCATTGCGGGTCGTCGCCCAACCAAGGTCCTCCAGCATGGCTACCGCTAGATCGGTTTCGGGTATGGCATCGTGCAGGTCGACCATCATCAGTTGCTTGGGCAGTGTGCCGTCGTGTAGGTGCAGGCCGGTGAGCTCGGGCACGTCATAAGAGCGAGTAAAGAGCAGCAGGGCATCATCGGTGCGCCCGAAACTCAGGGCATTGGCCGCGGCCCAACTGTTGTTGCCAGCAAAGGCCAGGTCGGAACTTCGACGGGCGAGGGCGCGGATCTCGGCGCCGGTCATATCGACCACACTGCGGCCGGTGACCGAGGACTTGAGCCTATTCAAATAGATATCGTCCTGACCATTGAGCCGTTCACCAGTGGTAACATTGCCCAGCGCGATCAGGCCCAGGCCATGGGCCAGTTCCTGCAATGTCTCAAAATAGAGGCTGTACTGGCTGTAGTCGTAATTGGCGTCGTAGCCGAGATACCATTTTTGGCAGGCCGAACGCGTGATCATCCGAGCATTGAAGGCAATGTTAATATCGGCCGCTCCGGGCAGCAGGTCGGTGCCGGCCAGGCTATTGGCCAGGGCGATGGGGTAGTGCGTATTGCTCAGTGGCGCTTGCGGAAAGTTGATCGCACTGGCCGGTGGCTGTGTCTGCACTTGGACATTGTAGGAAAAGCTACAGACCTTATCGACGGTCCCGACATAGACCTCGATCGGGACGTCAGAGCGCAGGGTGTCGGCCCAAAATTGCGCCGCCTCATTCATCACCGTCTGGTAGCTGGCGGTGTAGATCGGGTGGTAGGTCATCATAAAGTTGCTGCCTTGACCTTGCACCAGGGTGGCCGCAGACACCATGGGTAGGCATAGGGTCAGCAGACCCGTAGCCAAAAACCGATTCATTGCCATCATCACTGCCCTCTATTGATGCAGCTAACCATAGGGCCCTGGCTTAATTCCTCAATGCAATTTGGCAATGGAATGGTGGAACTGTGAACCGAACGCTGTTTTGGGTCCGCTAGGGGTCAAATTAGCGTCAATATTGTGTTTTTAAGGTGGGCGGGTTCCGCGGCGCCCTGTTCGCACTGTCATCGCGCTGACGCAAGTGTGCGGCCGATTAGGTATATTCAGCATCGCAACGGCTCTGCCAGGCGGAGAGCACTTAGGGATACAGAACTCCCCGCTTGTGCCCGGTAACCGAACCCAGTTGGCCACCCCTGGCCCCTGGCCGTGACTGCAGAGCCGCGTCCGCGTCCAGCAATTTTCCGCCTGGAGTTAAAAAACATAGATAAATCAACGATCTGGCTAGACTTGGCCGATGTGCGGGTTATAATGCGCTGGCTTTTTGAGGGCCTTTAGCTCAGTTGGTTAGAGCATACGACTCATAATCGTCAGGTCCCCGGTTCGAGTCCGGGAAGGCCCACCATTCAAAAAGACTCTAAGAACCCGCTTTTGGCGGGTTTTTGCGTTTCTGTGGTACAGCTTTTGAGCCATTCGCACTAAAACCTCAACTTGCGGCCAGTCTTAACCCGCCGCCAAAGACCCTTAATTCCCCGTCCTACTTGTCCTGAAAGCGGCTTAGATTGCCATTAAGACTTTAGTCTCATTCACTAAAGTCTAATTAACAAGACGCGCTAACTCCTTAGACTAGACCCTACCCTAGAAGCACATCTGGATGTATTCGCAGGCAGTGCTCACTTTGGTTTAACAACAATAATAATATGGAGACTTCTATGACCGACAAGAAATCTGAGAACATAACCAAGCCCGCTTCTGGATGGTCCCGACGCGATATACTCAAAGCCAGCTCCGTTGGCGCCATTGGTGCAGCAACGCCAATGTTCTATACCCCTAATGCATGGGCCGCGAAAACGAATAGCAACTATCCAGTAATGGGCAGTGAAGTCGTCTTCGGTTTTAACGTGCCGCAAACAGGCGCCTACGCCGATGAGGGCGCCGATGAATTGCGTGCCTATAAGCTGGCGGTTGAACACCTGAACAACGGTGGTGGCATGCTCGAAACCCTGAAGCCAAGCAAGTTAACCGGCAATGGCGTTTTGGGTAAAAAAGTTACCTACGTAACCGGTGACACTCAAACCAACGCGGACGCGTCGCGGACTTCTGCCCGCCGCATGATCGAGCGTGACAAGGTCATTATGGTTACCGGTGGCTCTTCTTCGGGTATCGCCATTGCGCAGCAGTATTTGTGTAACGAATTAGGCGTTATCTTCATGTGTGGTTTGACGCACTCAAACGACACCACGGGTAAGGACAAGCAGCGTTACGGTTTCCGTCACTTCTTTAACGCTCACATGACCGGTAAAGCATTGTCGCCAGTGTTGAGCAAAGAATACGGTAAAGACCGTCGCGCTTTCCACCTAACCGCTGACTATTCTTGGGGCCATACCCAGCAAGAGTCTATGCAGGAATTTACCGAGAAAGAAGGTTGGTCAACTGCAGGTAACATCCTGACGCCGTTGAAGACCACTGACTTCTCTCAGTATCTGTCGCAAGTACTAAACTCCGATGCAGACGTGTTGATCCTCAACCACTACGGCGCAAACATGGTTAACTCGCTCACCAATGCGGTTAACTTCGGTATGCGTGACATGCAGAAGAACGGCAAGAACTTAGAAATCGTTGTGCCTTTGTATAGCCGTCTAATGGCTAAAGGTGCCGGTTCTGCCAACATCGATGGTGTATTAGGCACCTCGGGTTGGAACTGGGCGCTAGAAGACGAAGGTTCTAAGGTATTTGTGAAGGCCTTTACCGATGAGTATGGCTTCCCACCTTCCCAGGCAGCTCACACCTGTTATGTGCAGACTCTTCTGTATGCCAACGCGTGTGAAATGGCGGGAACTTTCTACCCACCAGAAGTGATTAAAGCCCTAGAAGACTTTCAATTCACCGGTGCCGGTAACGGTCCTACGCTTTATCGTGGCGAAGATCACCAGTGTATTAAAGACATCTTGGTTATGCAGGGTAAATCACCTTCTGCACGAACCAGTGACTTTGACTACCTAAAGATCATTGATACGGTTTCTGCTAAGACTGTTGACTATGACCCAGCCATCTTTGGTGGTGATTTAGGTCCAGTCTAGTCCGTCCAGTCTGTTAACACAGCTCTAACGCGTGCCAGTCAACTGGCGCGCGCTTATATATCTAAAACAATAAAAACGAATTTGTCGTAGCAACAAATGGGAGCAGCTCTAAAATGGATATGACCCTCAATGCCTTCACTCTCTCGATCTTAACCGGCCTACAGCTGGGATCCATTTACGTGCTGATCGCCCTTGGACTAACACTTATTTTTGGTACCTTGGGTGTTGTTAACTTTGCCCACGGGGCTCTATACCTTATCGCTATTTATTTAGCCGTAAGTATTAACAATGCATTGGGCTTTGGCTTTGCGCTTGTTTTGGTACCACCAATTCTATTTATAATTGGGGTGCTCTTGGAACGCGGGTTAATTAAACGGTTTTACGACCGACCGCACACCGATCAGATCTTGGTGACCTTTGGCTTGGCCATCGTGTTGCAAGAATTATTAAAGTGGGTATTTGGTGCCAACAACATTCCCTTTTCCATTCCCAGCTGGGGCAATGGAATTATAATGCTGCATGAATACCTACCCTTTCTAGATGGATTTGTCGTCTACCCTAAGTGGCGTATGATCTTAGTCGTGGTAGCCATCGTTACGGTAGCGGCAGTATTCGCCCTATTACACTTGACCCGCTTCGGACTGGTTATTCGGGCCGGCATGCGCGATGCAGAAATGCTTCAGTTCTTGGGTGTTAATATTAACCGCCGCTTTATGTTGGTGTTTGGCTTAGGTGCCATGATCGCCGGTATCGCCGGTGTCTTTGGTGGCCCTGTTACCCAAGTATCGCCGGAAGTCGGTATGAGGCTCCTGGTGCCTTCCTTCCTGATCGTAGTTATCGGCGGCATGGGTTCTCTAGGTGGTGCGGTATTGGCCGGTATTTTGATCGGCATGGCCCAGAGCTTTACGGCCCCGTATATCTACCTCAATACCATTATTATCTACGTAATCACCGTTATCATCTTATTGGTCCGTCCCCGTGGTTTATTGGGTGCCAAAGGAGTATTTGAATAATGAATAATGAAAAAAGCTTTTGGCAATATAACAAGGCCGTTTTGGTGTTTTCCGCAGTGGCCCTCACGATGCCTTTCTGGTTCCCATTCTTAGGTGGCTATTCTGGCTTAGATACAAAGATTATGATCTTTTGTATTTTCCTGGTCGGCTTCGATATCCTATTAGGCTTTACCGGCTATCTATCTTTTGGCCATGCAGCCTTCTTTGGTACATCTGCCTATATAACCGGCATCATGCTGAAGAATTATTCCGACAATATCATTCCAGCCATGATCGTAGCGGTAGCGGCAACAAGCGTTATTGCCTTAATCATCGGATTATTGACGCTCAAAAGAACCGGAATCTATTTTTCCATTCTCACCCTAGCCTTCGCCGAGATGTTTGACTCCATGGCGATGTCAATGTTGCAACGCTGGACCGGTGGTGAAAACGGTCTAACCGGTCTGCCGACGCCGATGTTGTTTAGCATGGAAATGAAGGGCGATAATATTTTCTACTTCTGTACCCTGATCGCCATTGCCCTGTTCTATGCTGCCAAGCGCATTGAACGCTCGCCCGTGGGCCTGATGATGAAAGCCATTAAGAGTAACCAAGTTCGTTTGGAATACACCGGCATCAGCGCCCTGAAGTATAAGCTCTTAGCCTTTGTGCTGAGCGCAGTGTATGCCGCGATCGCGGGATCACTGATGGTGGTTTACGAGCCATTTGTCGGTCACGAATTCCTCGGTTGGCATCAGTCGGGTGAAGTGGTCATCATGTCGGTTATCGGCGGTGTCGGTACGCTAATCGGACCCATGCTCGGTGCGGCCTTTATGCTGTATTTTGAGAACGTTTTATCGGTCAGCTTGGGTGAACAATGGTTATTGGTTTTAGGGGTCATCTTTATGGCCGTGGTTATCTTTATGCCCGGTGGCTTTATGGAGGCCGTTGCCCGCCTAAAGAAACGTTTTTTCACCAACGGCGACGCCGAATAGGAGACTGACCATGGCTATACTAGACATACATCAAGTGTCCTTAAGTTTTGGCGGTTTAAAAGCCTTACAAAACGTTAATTTAAAAATCCAACGTGGCACAACCCATGCCTTGATCGGACCGAATGGCGCGGGTAAATCGACCCTGCTTAATGTCCTAACCGGGATGTTGAAGCCAGACGACGGGTCGGTTATGTTTGACGGCAAGCCATTGCTTGATGTCAACGCGCACGACATTACTCAATTGGGTATCGCTAAGGTATTCCAAACCCCGGCTATCTTTCCGGAAATGACGGTATTGCAAAATGTCACCATTCCGGTGTTTGCCGCAAGAGACGGTGCTTTTAACTTCAACCTATTCGAGGGCCGTAAGAAGCAACGTCCGCTAATCGAGTTTGCCGAACAGCAACTGTGTGAGTTGGGTTTAGAAAATCATATGCATATGTTAGCGGGCAGCCTGTCACGCGGTGATAAGCGGCGTTTAGAAATGGCCATCTGTTTGGCCAATAAACCTCGCCTGTTGTTGCTCGATGAGCCGACCGCGGGCATGGCGCGCCATGAAACTGAAAAAACCATTGAGTTGCTGCAAAGTATGAACGACGGCATTACCAAGGTCATCGTTGAGCATGATATGAACGTGGTTTTCTCGCTTGCAGATACGATTTCGGTCTTATCGCAAGGTCAAATAATTGCCGAAGGTGCACCAGCTGACATTAAGGGCAACCCTAAAGTCATCGAAGCATACCTTGGCGAAGCACAGGTTTAAGGAGAAGAATATGTCATCAACTGATCAAGCTCCGAAGTCGTTCTTTTCTTGCCATGACCTGAAGGCCTATTATGGCGAAAGCTATGTGGTCCAGGGTCTCTCTTTTGATATTCCAGAAGGCGATATCGTTGCCTTATTAGGCCGCAACGGTGCGGGTAAAACCTCGACTCTGCGGACCATTGCCAGGGCCAACCAACCAGCGCTGGCCACGGGCGAGATTTGGCTGAATGGCCAAGCCATTCACTCAATGAAACCCTTTCAGGCCGCCCGCGCGGGGATCCAATTGGTCTGTGAAGACCGACGCATCATTCCCGGCGTTACCGTTGAAGAAAACATTATCTTGGCGCAGATTGCCGAACCACTTGGCTGGTCTATTGAAAAGATTTTTGGCCATTTCCCGAAACTTCAAGAGAGACGTAAGCAAGAAGCGTCTACTTTGTCGGGTGGTGAACAGCAGATGCTAGCACTCGCTCGTGCCTTGGCGCGAGACGTGAAGCTACTGCTGCTTGATGAGCCCTACGAAGGGTTGGCCCCGGTGATTGTGCAAGAAATTGAGCGCATGCTGCTGGAAATTAAGAAACTGGGTATCACTACCATTATCGTCGAGCAGAATGCGGTGGCAGCCCTTAAACTGGCCGACCACGCTATTATTATGGACTCCGGTGTTATCGTCTTTACCGGTACGGCTCAAGAAGTGTTGGAGAACCAAGCATTGCGTGAAGAGTACCTCGCAATCTAACGGATCACCCGGACACGACATAAGAAACCCGCACCTGGTGCGGGTTTTTGCGTTTATAAAGGGGGAAATTAATGTTGTTTAGTAGCGTGCGAATTGCAGCCCAAATATCTTATAACCAATTTCACCGGCAGGCACCTCTTCGTCCACAAAGAACTGGATCGCCTTAACTTCATGGAAATTAAAGCCCGGCGTATCGAAGACATAGGTCGGGATATAGTAAGACGCCATATAGCGGGCATAGCGTAATCGATACGTCGAGGGGGCAACGGCCTTGGAGACATGGCCCCAGATATCGACCAAACGCACCTTCAGGCCGGGTTCGCCATGGACCTGGCCGCGGAAGGTCAAGTAGGTATTGAGGTTAGCCACCGACTTGCCGAAATCTCGATCGACAAAGCCGGTGGGTTCGACACCGGTATTTTCAACCGACGTGGTGAGGTTCGCCGCCGCGTAGCCCGAACCATTGTGGCTGAACTGCAGGTCTATCGCCGATACTTCATATTCACCATAGGGGCCGGTGAAGAACGAACCAATCACCACATCCTGCCATTCGTTAGCAACGTTTATGCGCGAGCCATCGGCCATCGCCGTGGTGCTGTAATTATATTCGCCATTGCCCAACGTATCGCTCAGCCACCAGTGACGTTTAGCCGCCATGGCCACACCCTGTTCGACCACATTGATAAAGCCAATGTTATCGAGGTAAAACACACCAGAGGACGGGCTGGCGTTATCATTGAAACGGATCCAGATTTCTTTAATACGCCGTAGGTCACTCGTCGCGGCCGTGAGGTCGGCCAATGGAATCCTAACTTCGGTCCAGTCGTCTAGGGACCAATCGAATAGGTAATCCGATAACTTGACCGGATTGGCATTGCGGAACGGCGTTTCGATCAGATCGAGCGTGATATCGCCATTAAAATAGCCTTGGTCGCCTGTTTTGATAAAGAATCTCAAGGTGTTGTAAGCGGATAAATCTTTTGGTAAGTCTCGTTCATAAAAACTACTGGGTTCAACACCCTGACCGTTGGGGTGGGTCGACAGATACAGATCGATATAGCCGCCGTTGAGATGTTCATAGCGAATTTCAAGTGAACTCTGCCCTTGGTATGCTTCTGTTAGGCTGGTTTTTAGGTCATGCCAGTCGTTAGCCGGGGCATAGACGGTGCCCTCATCCCATCGGGACCAGCTGTAATTCCAGGCGCCATTGAGGTTTAGGCTAGGTATAACGTTGGTTTCTTCGTACGCCCATTTGAATTCGGCAACCTCAGGATTACGCAAAAAACTGATGTTATCGAGCGTGACCTCGAACGGCACATTGTTATCGTTCTGATCGACCCGAAACACTACCTCGTTTACATTCCACAGTTGGAAACGATCAAAGTTATTAAAGGCCGGCATGAAGTCAGCCATGGGAACGACCACGCGCTGCCAGGCATCGGAAATCTGTACATAGTCTCTTAGTAAAACACTCCTAGAACTATGGCCATTGGGCGAGCTGATGCTGACCGAGAATGCCGATAGGTTTGCGCCCGAACTGCCTTTAATATAGAACTCCAGGGCATCGATATCCATCAAGTCTTTGCCATCGAGATATTCTTGAGCATAGGTCGGCTCGATACCGCTATTGGCATTCCCGGTGGGTATGGTGGCAAAGCCAAACGCCTGGGCAAAGTTATCGGTCTGATCGACATTCAAGTAATTCAAAAAGAGTGCGCTGTGGCCCTCATAGGCATCCGCGGTAAGCGGGATATTGCCCCAGGGGTTGTACGATTGAAAATTGTCGTTGGTACGGCTGTAGTTCCAAACGTGATCACCATTATGGTCTTCCCATGCCCATGGGATGCGTTCAAGGCCATTGGCGCAGAGCCCACCGGCAAACAATAAGGAGAGAGCGAAGAGTAGGGAGGTTTTCATAAAGACTCCTTAATTTTCAAATTGCAGTTATTAGTCAGGACGGGCCTTGTCCGATTGCCAATCGACTGCCCAAGGCAAAGGCCTAAGGTTTTTGGGAGAGTGGCCAAGGACAATGCCCAATCCACTTTACAACGATACGCTGGCCATTTTTAAAAACAATGGAATTGCCCACGAGCAAACTTTAATAAGAAACGTTTAGATTTCGCTCGCAAGTATTTTCAAGATAAGACGGCTAATTGAACAGTTAGAAAATAATTTCATCGTTTAATTGCCCTTTATTCGGACTGCCTATGTCGACATGCGAAAATGGGGTTTTGACCTCTGACCTCCAATGGCATACCGACCGCCATGCTGAGGTGATTCAGGCGAGCATAGAAGTGCAAGTCATACGGACCTGACGGCACAATAGTGCGGGAGGGTTGAAAGTGCACAAGCTTGGCGATCGGGAACAAACTGTGCTTCAATGCGCATCCGCATTTGGCGCGGTTAAGCCTTATATTGGGCACTCTGGGCTAACCAGACCATGGCGGCCAGCCTACTCTTGTGCGGCGAGGCCACAGGTGCTCACAGGTCAGGGATGGTGCGGAGACTCCCTTACTTAGATCGAATTCCTCCGCGACACCACACAAAGGTATCTACATGTTTCTAGCACGTTGGATCTTAGGCGCGATCATCTTATTGGTAGAACGGCTATACAGCCCAAAGCCTGTGCAGCGCGATAACGACACCCAGGCCGCTGTTGATAACGAGACCGCCCAGCTGACCCTATACCAATTCAAGGCTTGCCCTTTTTGCGTCAAGGTTCGTATGGCCATGAAGCGCCAGTCGCTAAGCATAGAGACTCGCGACGCGAAACGCAGTGACAGCGCCAAGGCCGAATTGCTCGCCGGTGGCGGTGTTCTGAAGGTCCCTTGTTTGAAAATTATTGACCAGCAAGGCGCTGCAAGCTGGCTGTACGAATCGTCAGATATTATTGCCTATCTCAACGAGCGTTTTAACCCCAACGCCGCCTGATCCTTAGGCCGCCTAGGCGCATCATCCGGCGCTGCCCAATTTCTGGGCACCCCAATAGTCTATTGTAGAACCCGCCTTGCGCGGGTTTTTTTATGCTGGCGGGCTGTTAGATAAGACGAATCTCGGCTTTACTTGGCTGTAACGACTCGATAAACCCTTACCGATGAGGTTGGCCAAAGTCGACCGCAGGATTAGCGGGACGTCGTGGCTAGTGAATAGCCATGCTAATCGGGTTAAACTCATGTCAAATCGTGCTGTTTTAACCCAAAAAACAAAAAAATAGCTTAAAAAGGAAATTTTATGCTCCAAAGAACGTTAATAGTCGCCGCTGCCCTACTTTTAGTAGGCTGTGTGACAGCTCCCGTGACCCTAACCGGTGTTGAACCCGGCTACACAACCGAGCAAATGCGCGCAGCGCAACAGGCCATAGCGCCCCAACGGCTTGCTCTCAAGCGAAAGGTGGCGGTTGGTCGGCTCTCAAATGAAACCACTTACGGTAAGGGCCTGCTGTCAACTGCCCCTGTTGATAAGATGGCTGAAAAAGTAGCCGATATGTTTGTTCAGGGCTTGGCCAATAGCGGTAATTATTTGGTATTCGAGCGTCCCGACGTTGAACTTTTACAGGGTGAGTCCGATCTGTCCGGCACGGAGCTGGACCTAGTTGGGGTTGATACCCTGATTGTCGGTTCATTAACTGAGTTTGGCCGGGCCACCACGGGTAAGGCCGGTTTTTTTTCCTCTAGCAAAAAACAAGAGGCCAACGCCACCATCGATTTGCGTCTGGTCGATGTGCGTACCGGGCAGGTGTTGCATTCTATTACCGGCAGCGGTGTGGCCTCTATTGAAGATCAAAACACCATGGGCTTTGGCGCGGTTGCCGGCTACGACGGCAGTATTAACGACCAGGCGATTGGCGCGGCGGTGAATGCCGCGGTTGGCAAATTGGACCTATGGATGCTGCAATCAGCTTGGACATCGGACATCTTAGCCGTTGAAGACGGGTTGATTTTTATCAGTGGTGGCCTGTCACAGGGCATTAAAGGCGGCCAACATTTCCACATTCTGACCAAGGGTAAAGAGGTTAAATCAACCACCACGGGCACTGTGATTACCTTGCCCGGCAAGCAGGTCGCGGAGATCGAGGTGATCTCGTCTTTCGGTGAGACCGAGCTCGCGGAGGGTTCGATTACCCAGCTGGTATCAGGTTCTATTGAGGGTCTGGCTATTGACACGTTGCATGTGAAGGAGATTCAGTGATGCGCTTTATTCTGATGGGATTGGCCGCACTGGTACTGTCCGCCTGTGCGATTAACAACCCGGTGACCGTTCAGTCGGTTGTCGATGATCGGCCCTTGGTGACCTTTAGCGTTAGCGGCTATGACATCGATCAGCTGCAATTGAGTATCGATAATCTGGACTATGGTCCGGTGAGCCAGTATCTGAACATGTTAGACCTCTCTGAAGCCGCACTGCGTATTATTCCCGGTCAACATCTGATCGTTGTCTTTAACGGCAGACAAATCATTTATGAGCGAGATGTCTATCTCGGTGAATCATCGACTCTGATGATCAGGCTGCAGCAATAGATGCGAGCGTCGTTGTCGATCCTGTTACTCGCCGGGTTGTTATCAGGTTGTGCCACCCAAGGGCTCTATGATTGGGGCGATTATGAGGCGGACCTGTTCGACTACTACCATCAACCCGGTGATAAAGAGCGGGTCATCGAAAACCTGGTACAGCATCTGGACCGTATGGCTGCGAAGGGTCGAAAACCTGCGCCCGGCTTGCTGGCCGAGGCGGGTACCTACTATCTGTTGGAAGGGGATGCCGAAGCGGCGGTAGATTTTTATCGTCAAGAAGCGGCTGCCTGGCCCGAAAGTCGGCCCATGATGGCGACTCTGATCACTAACTTGGAGGCCAATTAGGATGGGCCATCGCGCGATAGCAGCAGTCGTTGTGATCGGGTTCAGCCTGCTGGTGAGTGGCTGTGCTGTGACTCAGGTGCAGGTCGACACATTGGCAGAATTCCATCAGAGCCGGCCCAAGTCGATTCTGATCGTGCCGGTGGTCAATAGGTCCATCGACATTAAGGCCAGCACCTCGGTGTTAACGACGCTGCCTCGGCAGTTGGGTGAAAAGGGTTACTATGTCTTTCCGGTGAATACCGTTAAGGCGTTGTTGGAATTTGAAGGCCTGAGCAGCCCGCAAGAGGTGCACAATGTACCTCCGGCAGAGCTGGCGAGCCTGTTCCATGCCGACTCGATACTCTACGTCACTATCCACAGTTGGACATCAAAGTATATTATTGTCAGCACTACTACCGAGGTCGATATAGAATATCGGCTGGTCGCGGCTGATGGTGCTCTGTTGTGGGCCGATCGGGAAAAGCTAAAACACAGTCCGGACAGCCATGAAAATGGCACTGTTCTTTCTACACTGCTCTTGGCAGTTGTAGAGTCGGCCATCGAGCGGGCCGATCCGAACTATTTGCCCTTAACGCGGCAGGCGAACGCAAAGGTCTTTTGGAATGTAAACCAACCCTTTCCACCTGGTCCCTATGCGCCCGGTTACTTCGAATACTATCAGGATAAGCCTTAGCGGAGCCGGTTTAAACTAGCAAAATACGACGGTATTGCACCGTCGTCGTCCCAAATCACCCTGCCAAACTAAACATTATCTGCAAGTCAAAAAATAATTGACCTACATAATAAAGCCCTTAACGACTTGTTAGTTCATTCCGTGTGGCCAATTAATAGCTGGGTTTCTGTCTGAAATATAAAATTCCAGGTAAAAAAAGTCCTGAAATGCTTTGTATTTTTACTCCGTAGTTGGCGACCCTTTAGGCGGCATTAATTGAAAATGTGAGAAATTTACAGAATTTATTAGAGCGAATTAAATCGATACTAATAAAATATCGACAATAGATGGGCGACTCTATAGTGCGGGTGCAAGAATGGATTAACTAAACTTCGTAAACAATGCCGCACGCCCACACTAGTTTGAAAGGGTCTGTCGGAGGAAGCTAGAGTTGATATTGATGTGCGATTGATGCAATAATTTTGCACCTCAAGAGTTCTGGTGCTCA
>Ga0307488_10003109_pt1 | contig 13932 bp, 15 predicted proteins | sample SB02metaG_FD_202248 | JGI IMG/M metagenome (GOLD analysis project Ga0307488, IMG submission 202248) | Sea-ice brine microbial communities from Beaufort Sea near Barrow, Alaska, United States - SB 0.2 | ecosystem: Environmental > Aquatic > Marine > Coastal | place: USA: Alaska | collected... | reverse complement strand
CAATGCAATTTGAAGCTCTCCAGATGTAGCAGAATTTTCTTGTTGAATATTATTCAGAAGAAAACTACCCAAGCACACCACCCCGATCTGAGCCATGCATTCGGTTAGGATCACTCCGGGAGTTACCGGATGATCTTTAAAATGTCCTTTATAAAAATAGGAATCCTCAGGGAATCGATAGGTTCCTGTACAGCCGTTCTCATCTACCTGTAAAATTTCATCTACAAAGAGAAAGGGTTTGGTATAAGGAAGTGTGGAAATTATAGAATTAAAACTCACCTAAAAAATTGAGATTTGGGTTAATGCTTAGCTAAAAAGATGTTTTTGGATAAAATTATTTGAGATGTTCCCCACCATTTACCGGAATTATAGTCCCCGTTATCCAACTTGCTTCATCTTTACTTAAAAGATAGACCACATTGGCAACATCGTTTGGAACGGTAAGACGCTTAAAAGGATTGCGTTTTAGGGCATGCATGCGTAAAGTTTCATTTCCGGGGATCATTTGAAAAGATCTGGTAACGGTAACTCCTGCCTGAATGCAATTCGCCCGGATCCCATATCTGGCAAATTCGAGTGCCATACTTCTGGTAATGGATTCTAAAACTACTTTTGCAGCCGAAACCGCCGCGTAATTCTCCCAAGCTTTTTTATTCCCTTCACTGGTAAACGAAACTACCCGTGCATCTTTGGCAAATAATCCTGCCTGATATACAGCTTCGGTCCAATCATATAAACTTAAGGCCATCGCATCTATGGTGATCTGGAAATCTATATTTTCCAAAAAAGGGCCATTTCCGCTCATCGGCTTCAAATTTCCTTTGGCAATACTGTGTACCAAAGTCCTTATTTTACCTTTCTCTCCCAGGATGCTGGTGATCTCATTAATAAGATCTGCTCTTTTTTCCTTCTGAACGGCATCTACATTAAAACTCTCTAACCTAACCCCGGATTCTCTAATATCTTCAAAGGCTTCTTCAATATCAGGGATCTCCGATCTCCTATCCCTATGAATAATAATAATGTTCATGCCATGTTTGGCAAGTTTTCGGGCTGTTGCAAGTCCAAGTCCGCTACTGCCTCCCAGGACCAGAGCCCAGTAATTAAGATCTTTAAATTCTGCTACCATTCTATTAAGATTCGTTGAGCGGAAAACCCGGGACCAAAACTTAAAAGTAAACCCTGCTCTCCTTTTGGAATTTCTTTATTAAGAAATCTTTCCAAAACATAAAGCACGGTTACACTGCTCATATTCCCATATAATCGAAGTACTTCTCGGGTATCATCAATATTCTTCCCTAAGGTACCAAAAAGATCAGACACCGTTTGTACTATCTTTCTCCCACCCGGATGAAAGATAAGGTGTTCAACTTTATCTATAGAACTTCCATTCTTTTCGAGAAAGGGATATATGATATCCGGAAAATGATTAGAAATAGTTTCCGGAACACTTTCGTCAAGGATCATTTGCAAACCGGAATTGGCAAGATGAAAGCCCATTAGATGGGTAGCATCAAAAAAGTGATACATTTCTTCCCCAATAATTTTTGGTCCAATTGCATCTTCTTCAGAAGAAAGCAGTACACAGGCTGCTCCATCCCCAAAAATCGCGGCACTCACCATATTAGCCATACTAAAGTCTCCCAGCTGAAAAGTAGCTGTTGGGCTTTCTACGGCAACTATGGCTGCTCTCTTTCCGGGATTGGCCTGTAGGAATTTATGAGCGTAGATCATTCCTGAGATCCCGGCGGCACAACCCATTTCGGTAACCGGAAGTCTGGTGATATTTTGACTAAGTTTTAGTTCATTTATAAGGTAGGCATCCAAAGAAGGGATCATGATCCCCGTGCAACTTACCGTAATAATATAATCTAAAGATTCTGGTTCCCAGTTATTCTCTTCTAATGCAGCTTTTAGTACATTCTTGCCTAATTTCTTGACCTCCCGAACATAAATATTATTTTTTTCCTCAAAAGAAGTCGCGGTAAAAACTTCTTCCGGTGCCATTATGGAATATCGCTTATCTACCCCGGCACCTTCAAATATTTTGGTGATCTTTCTTTTAAAGCGTTCCTCCTTTTCATCTAACCACTCTTCCACCAACGGAATAATATCTGAGGTTTCTCTAAAATATTTTGGAAGTTCTTTTTGAACACTAATAATTCTTACACTCATAAGGGGGGTTATTTTTTTAATATCCAACTGTAGCGGAAAGCCCATTTCCATTTAATAATATGTGTTTGATCCGAAATTTCTCCGGCTAATCTTTTAAGATCCTTCTTTTTGAAACCACGAAGAATCGAAGTCAATCCATCTTTTCTGGCTATTTCATTATTGATGAAGACTTTACAGAAAGCTTGAAACAACATATAAGCCGTTTTACTTCGCTGCAGGTCGTTAATTACAATCCCAATGCTAGACTGATCTTTAAAGGTGTTTAGAAGCCTTATGATCTCCTCATCTTTAAAATGATGCAAGGTCAAGGTACAAAGTACTATATCATATTCCTGACTTTTGTAGGCCTCACTAAAAATATTCAGGGCTTCAAACTTTATTTCAGGGTAATAATCTGATCTCCTTTGTGCAATTGCAATAGCATATGGGTTGGCATCTATCCCAATAAGTTCCATATCAATTTTTTGTTCCCTACCCCAATTGGCGATTTCCCGAAGCACTGCCCCACTGCCACAGCCTACATCTGCAATTCTAATAACGGCATTATCGGGAGTGTTTTTCAATAATTCTTTAACTCCACTCAGGGTGATCTTATTACCTCCAAGCCATTTGTTTATTTTCTCAAGATCGCTCAGGGTTTGTTCTAATTCTTCGCCCTTCAATTCGAAATCGTCCATGATCTCGGCTTCTTCACTGCGTTTAGAGGTGTTTATAGAAATCATATTATTGGTTTTCCATGAGTTTTTGAAATGATCTTTGGTAATAATGATGGAAAAGTACTTATAATTTTTTGCACGAACCCGGAAAGTCCCGGACTTAGCAAAATTCTTTGTAATAGTCCGCCCATTCGTAACCTGGAACTAAACTGTTCTTTCCATTTTTTCTGATACTCTTTCTCCATAGCTACTCTAGAGATCTCATCATTCCAATAATAATTTAGAACGGCTTCTGAAGCGAGTTTAGCGCTGTGAATTGCCATAGCCATTCCATTACCCGATAAAGGATGAATAAGCCCTGCCGCATCTCCTAACATTAGAATATGGTCCTGTACACTGGATTTATTTTCAAAAGAGATCTGTGCAATGCTAAGATCTTTTTCAAATAACGGCCTAGCATCCTTAAAGAAGGATCTTAAATGGGGATTTTGAAGTAACACCTTGTTTTTAAAGGTAATTGGGTCCTTATGTTGTTTAAAGCTATTATAAGATACCAAATAGCAAACATTGATCGCCCCGGATTCGGTTTTAGATAAGCCACAATATCCGCCTCTAAAATTATGCAGCATCACCAAATCATCTGGAAAATCATCTTTCTTATAATGACCTTTAATAGCCAGCCAGCCAGACTTTTGATCTATAAAATCACGATCCAATTTTTTATCCAATAAAGAGCGCTTTCCATAAGCCCCTAAAACTATTTTAAATTGAAAAGTTTCCTTTTGATTAGTAGTTATTTGAAATTCATCCTCTGTATAGAGCACATCGGTAACCAATGCTTTAATGAACTTAACTCCGTAAGAAAGTGCTTTTTGATATAGAAATTCATCGAAGGCATAACGGGAAATCCCTAATCCCCCCAAAGGCAAGTCGGTATTCACTGTTTTTCCTGATGCAGTGCTATATTGTAACTTATTAATTCGTGCCGGATCGAGGTCTGTTAAGTTAATATCCAGTTGTTCTAGATAAGGAATTATTTCGCGGGACACATATTCTCCACAAACCTTATGATTAGGATAGCTCTCCTTTTCAAAAACCGTAACCGGTAAATTGTTCTTTGAAAGATGGATCGCGGCAACGAGACCGGAAAGACCACCACCAATTATACCTATAGATTTCTTTTTCACTGGTTGAAGATAGTAAAATGAAAAAAAAATCCCGGGGAGCTCCCGGGATTTAGTATGAATTTGTGAGTTGTCTTAGTTCTCTTTAGTCGCTTCTTCAGCTTCTTTCTTCAATTGCTCATTTGCAACAATAGCAAGTTCTACTCTACGATTCTTAGATCTACCATCGGTAGTAGTGTTATCATACTTAGGTTGAGCTTCCCCATACCATTTAGTATCAAATCTTCCTTTTTCCAGACCCTTAGTTACCATATAATTTGTAACAGCTTGTGCTCTGTTCTTAGATAAAGTTAAGTTGTAACTATCGCTACCGGTATTATCTGTATGTCCTTCTACTAAGATGTTAGTATTTGGATATTCTTTAAAAATACCAGCAAGTTTGTTCAAGGTTTCTTGAGATTTTGCATTGATGTTATATTTCTCAGTATCAAAATAAACACCACTAGCTTCATCAAAAGTCACGTTAATTCCTTCACCTACTCTTTCTACTTCAGCACCAGGAATTTCCTGTTCTATCTGTTTAGCCTGCTTGTCCATTCTACTACCTATGTAACCACCAGCAGTACCACCTACAACACCACCAATAATAGCACCTAAAGCGGTATTACCTTTACCTACATTGTTACCAATAACTCCACCTATAACAGCTCCACTACCGGCACCAATAACTGCACCTTTTTGAGTGTTACTCGCGTTCTTTGTAGCTTCACAACCAAATAATAAAGTGGCAGAAAATGCTAGCACTAAAAATTTATTTATTCCAATTCTCATAATTTAATCTTTTATAGTTTAGTAAAATTCATTCTTATAACGAATGGAGATCCTTCCAAAGTTACGGTTTGTTCCCAGACCATTGCAGTTTCCGTTAAAGAAACTAAATTGATCCTGAAACCTTGATTTCCTGTGGTAGATTTCCATTTACTATCTGTTGGTTTCAACAAAAAGTCATAAGTTCCGGCAGGCGTGTTCACATCGTCTATAGACCATACAAAATAACGCTCTCCCGCGGTACAATCCATTCCGGAAGCAGTATAGGTACCGGTATTGTTGTTGGATACAAAACTCCAGTTACTTCCTTTAAAGCAATCTGCAGATGCATCGTTAAATAAGGTCACATTAAAAGTTCCTTGGGAATTTGGGTATGTAATTGTATTAAGAGACCAATCCCCTTTAAAGGTTTTACGGGCCTCGGTGGCAACTTTACTCGGTCCACAGGAAACAATTAATAGAACTGTAGTTAGTATAAAAATCAACTTTTTCATAAGGGTGTTTATTAGTTTTTTAGATTAGAAAAAATCCAACCTGATAATGTTATTTTATCTGATTGAATTTCTATGTTTTACTTAAATTATCTTCTTAAAAGTCTGCTTATTAAAGAAACAACAGCCAATACAATAAAAATATAAAAAACAAATTTTGCAATGTCTGCAAATCCTTCCGCAATTCCTCCAAAACCTAAGACTGCGGCAACAAGAGCAATAACCAGAAAAATAACAATAATTCTTACCATAATAGCTGTTTAATGATTAGTTGGAGCTAAATTACTCTACGGGTAGGCATCTAACAAAAGATTATTAATAATTTAACAAGTAAATTGTTAAGTAATCTTAAATAGGAACTATTGAAGCCATTATTTTGCTAATACGCCATTAATTCTTTTAATTTTTCATTAATTCTATTTTTTGGAAGGTACTGTCTCTCAAGATTTTGAGTAAATGGGATAGGGGTTTCCATGCTTCCCAATCTCTTTATTGGTGCATCTAAATCCTCAAAACACTCTTCTGCGATCTGGGCAGCTATATCTGAAGCTATGCTCCCGAACATGGAATCTTCATTTATTATAAGTACACGTCCTGTTTTCTTTACAGATCTAAAGATGCTTTCTGTGTCCAAAGGTTGAAGAGTTCTAAGATCTAGCAGATCTACTTTAAGCTCAGGGAATTCTAAAAGTGTTTCCAAAGTCCAATGTACTGCAGCACCATAAGTGATAATAGTAACTTCATCTCCTTCTTTTAATAAAGCTGCTTTTCCAAATGGGATCGTATAGTAGTTGGTAGGAACATCTTGTCTGATGCTTCTATATAAACCTTTATGTTCAAAGAACATCACGGGGTTTGGATCATTAAATGCTGTATTCAATAGTCCTTTCGCATCTTTTGGGAATGCCGGATAGACCACTTTTAATCCAGGTGTTTTAGTAAACCAAGCCTCGTTGGTCTGGCTATGGAAAGGTCCCGCTCCTACTCCTGCTCCGCAAGGCATTCTAATAACTACATCTGCTTGCTGGTTCCATCTATAATGAACTTTTGCAAGATAATTCACTATCGGATTAAAACCTGTACTAGCAAAATCTGCAAATTGCATTTCCACCATAGATTTGATTCCTTTAATTGAAAGGCCCATGGCAGCTGCAACTATTCCGGACTCACAAATAGGAGTATTTCGAACCCTTTCTTTTCCAAAATCGGCCAGGCTATTTTCTGTGATCTTAAAAACTCCTCCATAATCTGCAATATCCTGACCCATAAGAACCAGATCCTTATGCTGCTGCATAGATTGCTTTAATCCTTGTGCAATGGCATCAATAAATCGGATATTTTCTACTTCTTCACTTTCTTCAAAATGCTTATAATCAAAATCTTGATACACATCATTTAACTCTTCACTTTCAGAAGAAACAATAACTTCCTCATCAAAAGCAAGTTTTAAATTATCGTCTATTTCCTTTTTTATTTCTTCTGTATACTGCTCATTAAGTTCTTCAGAAAGAACCCCCGATTCTTTTAAATGATCTCTATAATTATTCAAAGGATCTTTCAAAGCCCATTCTTCCATTAATTTCTCTGGAACATATTTTGTTCCACTGGCTTCTTCATGGCCTCTCATTCTAAAAGTGATAAATTCCAGTAAAACAGGTCTTGGATTCTTACGAACACTTTCAGCGATCTCCGACACCCTAGTGAACACTTCCAGAATATTATTCCCATCTATTTGATGAGCTTCCATTCCATATCCTACTCCGCGATCTATGATATTTTTACATCTAAACTGCTCTGAAATTGGGGTAGAAAGTCCATATCCGTTATTTTCTACACAAAATAAAACAGGAAGATCCCAAACTGATGCAATATTTAATGCTTCGTGGAAATCTCCTTCACTTGTCCCACCTTCTCCGGTAAATACTGCAGTTAATTTATTTTCGTTTTTAAGCTTATGTGCCAGTGCAATCCCATCTGCAACCCCTAACTGAGGCCCCAGGTGAGAGATCATTCCAATGATCTTGAACTCCTGAGTTCCAAAATGAAAACTACGATCTCTTCCTTTGGTGAATCCGTTTGCCTTTCCTTGCCATTGAGAGAATAGTCTGTAAAGAGGGATTTCTCTGGCGGTAAAAACTCCTAAATTTCTATGCATTGGCAAGATATATTCATCTTCCTGCATAGCTAAAGTTACACCAATAGAAATAGCCTCCTGGCCTATCCCGCTAAACCATTTGGACACTTTCCCCTGTCTTAATAGGATCAGCATTTTTTCCTCTATTAACCTAGGCTTTAGTATACCACGATATAGTTTTAATAAAGTGGAATTAGGGAGATTGTATTGTTCGAATTTTATAGGTGTAAACTCTGTGATTGTTGGTTTCATAAAATATATATAGTTAATCAAAAGTAATTAATTTTATGAGTTCCTTATAATGGAAAAGAAAAATATCTACTCCGTTAATTTTATTTAACTTTGTGTGTAAAATATGATAAAGACAGCATAAAATGGCAATGAATAATATACCAAGCGTAGATTTAGCAGACTTCCTTTCAGGAGATGAAAAGCGAAAACAAAAATTTGTAAATGAACTGGGGAGAGCCTACGAGGAGATAGGCTTTGTTTCACTTAAAAATCACTTTTTAAGTGATGATCTGGTTGAGGAACTTTATAAAGAAGTAAAATTATTCTTTGATCTTCCTGTGGAAACAAAGGAAAAATATGAAATAGCGGAATTAGGTGGCCAAAGAGGATACATCCCTTTTGGAAAAGAACACGCCAAAGGGAAAAAAGAAGGAGATCTTAAGGAATTTTGGCATTTTGGCCAGGAGCCGGCTGCAGATGCTAATTTACAGGAAGACTATCCTCCAAATGTTCAAGTAGAAGAACTCAAGGATTTTAACCATACCGGTATGGAAGCATATAGAATGGTGGAAAAAACAGGGATATATGTATTACGTGCTTTAGCTTTATATATTGGCTTAGATGAACATTATTTTGACCATTGGGCAAGTAATGGAAATAGTATCTTAAGACCTATTCACTATCCTCCAATTCAGGATGAACCTAAAGGAGCTGAACGCGCCGGAGCTCATGGAGACATCAATTTGATCACTCTTTTAATGGGAGCTTCTACAGGAGGCTTACAAGTACTTAGAAAAGATGGGAAATGGATAGATGCTATTCCTAAAGAAGATGAATTGGTGATAAACGTAGGTGATATGTTGGAAAGATTAACCAATAATAAATTGCGTTCTACCATTCATAAAGTTATAAATCCACCAAAAGAAGAATGGGGCAATCCAAGATATTCTATTCCATTCTTTTTGCATCCAAGAGGTGAAATGCCATTAAATTGTTTGGAAGAATGCATAGATGAAAACAACCCTAAGCAATACGAAGATATTACGGCTGGGGAATTTCTACATCAACGTCTTGTAGAGATAGGACTTATTAAAGAATAAGTTATGTCCAAGAAAAAATTAGGCTTAGAGGATCTGGGTGGATTTGTGTTTTCTACAGATAATGATTTTGATGTAGATGCAAATAACTCCAATGATATTGAAACCCCTGAGCCCAAAGATCAATATTTGGAGGCGCATTTTAGCAATAAAGGGCGTGGTGGAAAAATAGTGACCGTAATTAAAGGTTTCGAGGGGAAAGATGAGGATCTTAATGGACTTGGAAAAACACTAAAGAAAAAATGTGGTGTTGGTGGTTCTGTGAAAGATGGTGAGATCATTATTCAGGGGGATGTTAGAAACAAGGTCATGGAGTTTTTAAAAAAAGATGGCTACCGTGTGAAACGGGTTGGTGGATGATTAATTAATGTGTTTTTTTTACTTTAATTTATGCCTAGACAGTTACATATTGCGAATGGAAATATACTTGCCCAAAATATTGCAGATCTTGGTCTTGAAGGAGATGTTATAATTTGGAGAGAAATGTTATGTGAAGGTCCTACCACCTATGAGGTTGGATCTGTAGAATTTATTAAAATCCGCACAGAATTCTTAAAGCAGTATTATCAAATTAATGCTAAAGATTACAAGGAGAAATTTTTAATCCCCTTTAATAAACTGGATAATATTAAGGATGTTAAGGAGGTCATTCTATGGTTTGAATTTGATTTGTTCTCTCATATAAATATGGTCGCTGTAATTAGTCAGCTTCTTGAAAATAAGATCGATCTTCCTGTGTATCTGGTTAGTAGTAAAAAGTTAGAAGGGGAAAAAGAATTTCTACCTATCTCTCAATTACCTCTTAAGCACCTCAAAAATCATTTTGATCAAAAAATTCATTTAAATCAAGATGATCTTGAACTTGCAAACCTGATCTGGCAATATTATAATGAAGAGAATCCTTTGAAATTAAAAGCTTTGATCAAGCAAACATCTAATTTCGAATATCTTTCTAGTTGTATAAGAACCCATATAGAACGTTTTCCAAATTCCCGCACCGGCTTAAACACCATCGAAACAAACATCCTAAGATTGATCAAGGAAAATAAAATTAAAAGTTTAAATCAGCTGTTAGGATATTCTCTTCAATATCAAGGTTATTTCGGGTATGGAGAAAGGCAGATCCAACGATTACTGGATAAATTAAAGCAATTTTATACCCTCGAAAAAGAGAGAGTGGTTTTAACTTCAGAAGGAGAAGAAGCACTTATTGGCTCTCGTAATTTTTACAGAGCTCTAAAAAACGACGAATATTTTGGAGGAGTTAAAATGTATGATTTTCTCTACGACTCTGAATCACATAATATTTTAAAATTATAGAATGAAATTACAAGCTTCAGAATTCATATTAAATAAGGATGGTAGCATATATCACCTTAACTTACTACCGGAACAATTAGCCACTACCGTAATTACGGTTGGCGATCCGGATAGAGTAGCTCATGTTACCAAGCATTTCGATACTATAGAACACGTTGTGCATAAACGTGAATTTCACACTCAAACGGGTACTTATAAAGGAAAACGCATAAGTGTGATCTCCACCGGAATTGGAACAGATAATATAGATATTGTTCTTAATGAATTGGATGCCTTGGTGAATATAGATTTTGAAACAAGAACAATTAAAAAGGAACTTACCTCCCTGGATATCATTAGAATTGGTACTTCAGGTTCTATTCAAAAAGAGATTCCAATAGATTCATTTTTGGTGTCTGAAACTGCCATAGGTTTCGATTCTTTACTTCATTTTTATAAGAGTCAGGATGTACAGGAACTTAAATTATCAGAATATTTACAGGCACATCTTATCTTGCCTAGAGAGAATGGAATTCCATATGTTGTAAATGCAGATGCTAATCTCCTCTCCTATTTCGATAAAGATTATTTTAAAGGTACCACTGTGACCAATTGTGGCTTTTACGGTCCACAAGGGAGAGTTTTAAGACTAACGCTTAACAATCCAAATCTTAATGAGCGCATGGCCAGTTTTAAACATATGGATAAAACCATCACCAATTTGGAAATGGAAACTGCCGGTATTTATGGATTATCTAAGCTTTTAGGACACAGAGCAGTATCATTAAACGCTATTGTTGCTAACAGGGCAACAGGTGAATTTAGTGCAGATTCTACAGGGACAGTAGATAAATTGATCCTTGATGCTCTACAAAAGATAGCCGCTATTTAAATTATTTTTTAACAGAACATTAAAGATCTCATTATACAGAGTAGCAAATGAATCTGCTCTAACTTCAAGTTTGCTTAAAGCCATCGAGAAGGCTATAAAAGTGACCCTGTTTGTGGAAGCCAAAGCTGGAGAAAAAGCGATCCGTTCTCAATATGAGATCTATGAGTATTTAAAAGAAAAACACAGTAAATAATGAGAACACTTAGAGTTGGTGGAGTTCCGGAACATTTTAACCTTCCCTGGCATCTTGCTATGGAAGATGGTGATTTTAAGTATAATCATTTACATATTGAATGGGTTAGTTTCCCCGGAGGCACGGGTGCTATGAATGCAGCTTTAAGGAACAAGGAAATAGATGTTGCCATTATTTTAACCGAAGGCATCATTAAAGATATCATTGCAGGAAACCCTTCTAAAATAGTACAAACCTATGTGAATTCACCTTTAATTTGGGGAATACATGTAGCTGCCGAATCTGAATTCACAAAAGTGGAAGATCTTGAAAATACAAAGGCAGCAATCTCAAGAATTGGTTCCGGGTCTCACCTTATGTCTTATATAAATGCTGAAAACCATCATTGGGATACCAAATCCTTGGAATTTGAAATAGTTGGTGATATAGATGGAGCTGTAAAAGCTTTGACCGAGGATTCTGCACAATATTTTTTGTGGGAACGTTTTACCACAAAACCATTAGTAGATAGAGGTGTTTTTAGAAGACTTGGAGATTGTCCTACTCCTTGGCCATGTTTTGTGATTGCAGTGAGAGAAGAGGTATTGGAAGATCAGAAGGATGCAGTAATAGAAATGCTGAAAGTAGTTAATACTAAAACGATCAGTTTTAAAGAGATCCCCGAAATAGAAGAATTATTGGCTAACAGATATGATCAAAAACTTGAGGATATTAAGGAATGGTTAGCTATAACCTCATGGAGTCAGTCACAATTGACTTCCGAAGAAATTGAAAATATTCAGGTCAATTTATTGAAATTGAATTTAATCCCAGAAAAATTACCGATTTCGAAATTAATTTATAATTTGTAGTCTTCTAAAACCAAAATTATTCTAAAAGATTACATGAAAAATCAATTACTCCTTCCCCTGTTTTTATTTGCTTCATTTTTAACTTTCTCACAAGGAATGACTACAGAAACAGAAACTTCTTCTTCAGAAGAAGAAGTGTATAAACGGGAAATAGCCAAAAACGAACTAAGTATAGGTGCCTTTAATTTAGTGGCATTTGGAGCTTTAGATATTGCTTACGAACGGATAATGACACAAAATTCCAGCTGGGCAATTGAAGCTTTTGTTCTGGCTTTAAATAATGAAGATATAGGAGATCCTTACGAGAAAGATTTTTCTTTAACAGGAAAGTACAAATACTTTTTTGGGGACCGCACTGCCTGGGGATTTTATGTAAATGGACTGGCAATGATCTCTTCCGGAGAATTTAGAACAACCGATGAAACATTTGTAAATGGTAATTACTTTTATGATACTGAAGAAAAAACATATACAGATTTCGCTCTTGGCTTTGGTTTAGGAGGAAAGTTTGTTTCCAAACAAGGTTTTTTTCTGGATCTAAGTACAGGAATAGGAAGAAATCTTTTTAGTGAAGATTCTCCAACGATCGTGGGTCAGTTCAATGTAAATCTCGGTTTTAGATTTTAAACTACCAGCTTATAGGGGTTTTGTTTTGAGCTAATAGATATTCGTTTGTTTGACTAAAATGTTTATTCCCAAACCAAAACCCTCGATTGGCGCTTAATGGAGAAGGATGTCCACTTGTTAAGACCAAGTGTTTGGAAGTATCTATTTTACTACCCTTCTTTTTAGCATAACCGCCCCAAAGCAGGAATACCAGATTTTCTTTTTCTTCAGAAAGAACTCTGATCACCGCATCGGTGAATTTTTCCCAGCCTATTTTCTGATGAGAACCGGCCTCTCCTTCCCTAACTGTAAGAACAGCATTTATAAGTAAGACTCCCTGACTTGCCCACTTTTCAAGATCTCCACTTTCCGGATCATAGGTTTCTCCCAGATCCGATTTTAATTCCTTAAAAATATTTCTCAAGGATGGAGGATTAGAGATCCCTTTACTTACAGAAAAACACAGGCCATTAGCTTGCCCTTCTCCATGATAAGGGTCCTGCCCTATTACCACCACCTTTACCTTATCGAAGCTCGCTTTATTAAAAGCTTCAAAGATATTGGCAGGCTTTGGATAGCAAGTCTTGGTTTTATATTCTCCGGATACAAAATCAATTAATTCCTCATAATAAGCTTTATTAAATTCCCCCTTTAAAACCTTTTTCCAACTGTTATGAATGCTGAGCTTCATTATAATTTAAGTAAATTTGTGAAACCCAAAATTAGGGAAAAATTACTATGATAAAAATTGCATCGAAAAGTCTTCAGGATCTAGAATTTCCCGCTGTTAGAAAACAAATAAGTGAGTTGTGTACCACTCAAATGGGAGTAGAAAAGGCTTTAGAAATTGTCCCATATTCTTCTTACGATGACACTGTTTTTGGTCTCCACCAGACCAATGAGTATGTGAGTTCTTACATGCAGGACAGTAAAATTCCCAATCATGGGTTTGACGCAATTCATAAAGAGCTCAAACTTTTAGGGATAGAAAATGCAGTTTTAGAAATTGGAGGTTTCAGGAAGATCTCAAGTCTCTCACGAACAGTAAATGATCAACTACGGTTTTTTAATAAATTCAAGGAACTTTACCCAAGTTTATATAAAACTACAGAAGAGGTAGAATACACCAAAGTACTTATCGAGACGATAGATGAAGTAATAGATAGGTTTGGTGATGTTAAGGATAATGCTTCTCCATTGCTTCTAAACACAAGAAGAGCAATGAATTTGGTGAAAGGTCAGATTAATTCAAGTTTCACCAATGCGCTTTCTAAATATAATGGTTACGGATATTTAGATGAAATAAAAGAAAGTGTTGTAGATAATATTCGTGTATTGGCTGTAAAGGCCATGCA
>Ga0307488_10003108_pt1 | contig 13934 bp, 18 predicted proteins | sample SB02metaG_FD_202248 | JGI IMG/M metagenome (GOLD analysis project Ga0307488, IMG submission 202248) | Sea-ice brine microbial communities from Beaufort Sea near Barrow, Alaska, United States - SB 0.2 | ecosystem: Environmental > Aquatic > Marine > Coastal | place: USA: Alaska | collected... | reverse complement strand
CCACCTTCCAATGTTTCGTTATCTTCCGACCATGAACTCATAAGAGCACCTGCGGTACCACCTATAATAGCTCCAATCGCTGTTCCAATTCCCGGCATAATCATTGAACCGAGGGCTGCTCCTGTTGCTCCGAAACCTATAATGTTACCAACAGCTGCTACACCTGGGTCAGCAGTAGTTTCACTTGCTACTAAACCAGCAATACCTACTCCTGAAACTCCTTTTGCAAATTTAGCTCCTTTAACCCATTTTGGTAGTCCCTTACTCCAACCACCGGATGCTCGTGTTGTTGAACCGACCCCTCTACTTAAGTCAGAACCTGTTCCAGGGACTGTTCTTACCGTTCCTCCGACTCCAGCACTCGTTGGTGGTGCTGGCCATCCTCCTGCGGGTACGTTTAACATTCTTACACCGTTTGACATATAAGAACTAGCACCAATAGCTTTTAGTTGTGCTTCTGTTGCTTTAGCCCAATAACCAGCTGATGACTGTTCAAGAACTAGTTCAGGGTTTCCTGGTTTGTAATTATTAATTTCGTTATATCTTTTTAGTTGTTCTAATAATTGTTTTTTACTATTCATCTTAATGTTTTTTTATTCTATATGTTATTTTTATATAAATATGTTCTATGGTGCTTAAATTCACCTTTTTAGTTCACTGGGTTGGCTTTTCCTCTAGTTAGACCATAACTATCTGCCCAACGTGTTACACCCACTGGATTTGCTGGTCCTCTAGACACTCCAGTTTCCCAAGTACTAGCTCCTGTTCCACCAGCATCTGACACTCCACTATCTACACCACCACCATCAACACCCACTTCTTGTTCATCTAACTCTGCAGTCATTGCAGAATCTTTAACAAAATCGTCATACATCTCAATTAACTCTAGAGCTTCACCTGCTTTAACTAGTGCGTTTGGTACGGATTCCAAACCTAATGTGTTCATTGCATCTCCCGCTTTATTCAAGGCATTTTTTAATGAGTCTGGAACCTTTTCCACTAACTCACTAAATTCTTCACCTAATTTCTGAACTACCGTTGCATTTAAAACAGCGTTAGTTAACACACCACCACCAGCAAGTGAAATGGAAGAACCAATCCAACTACCCGGCATTGATTCTATTAACCTTTGGCCTAAATCTACTGTATCCATAACTACATCATCCGCATAATCTAACAACTCATCTCTATATGTTTGTGCTTCTTGTTTAAATTTAGGTATTGTCTGTTCAATTTTTTCTACACCAGTTTTTAATTCTCTTAAATTTTTTATCATCGCAGGAATAAGAACAAATAAATCAAGTCCGTCAAAACCACCAACGACTGCCATGGCGGTATCACCAATAACGTCACTCGCGACATCCCCAAAGAATTCCTCCTTAAGTAATTTTTTTATTTGTCCCTTACTTAACATTTTATTTGTCAATCATTTGGATGTCTAATGATGCCGTAATTTTTACATTGCCATCATTAGTTTTCCATTTCCAAGTTTTTTTAAGTTTGTCGTCTTCTACATTTTCAGTTGTACCTATATCTCTTAATGTAAAGGCACCTGCGGTAGCTTCCATATGATTCTTAATGTCTTGGAATACTTTCTCCGCTAGGGGATGTGAAGATACTGTCTCTGTGTATGTTTCTTCAACACCAGTAGTCTCTTCTTGTTCTTTTATAATTCTTTGAATTAAATTTATTAATCTGTCTTCTGTTATTATTGTTTTATTCATTGTTCTTCATTTTTTGAACCAACCATTTATTTATATGTGTGGTTATCTTTTTATTTACCTTTTTATTGATTGTCTCATTTAAGTAATCTTCATCATCAGACATATCCACTATTATTTCTTCTATTAATCTTGTTTTAAATTCTTCCCTAACCAATTGAGCGGCTTTTAGTATGTTATGCGGGTCCTCCTTAACTTTCCTATTTAAATAATTATCTATCTTATCATAAATACTTTCTTCAAATTCAGACAACAAATCTTTGCCTTCAGTCTGGAGTTCTCTTATAACTGACTGTAAATGCTCTGTTAATGTTAATCTTTTTTTCATCACAACTTTATCTATAAATATTTGGTCATTCCAAAATATTTTTTTATCTTTGTATTATCAATGTGTACCACATAAAAAACTCTATCTAGAACAAATAAAATGTCAAATACGTAACTACAAAGATAAATTTTACGTATACAATAGTACCAACAAATTGTCTAACTTAAAAACTAATAATACTATGAAAATTCTAAAGTACCTCTTCACCATCTTCACTACTATAACTATCTTAACATCTTGTGAAAAAGAAATAATTGAGCCTTGTGTTCCACCAAATGGAAATAATGTACAGGGTACCAATAACGGAACTACAACTATCGAGGATGATTATCCTAATTTAAGTGGAGATTGGTTATTTGTTGAGGGTACTAGGTATGTCCACACTGAAGGAATGAGTAGTAATGATACGTACGAAGTTAGTGATTATGTTAATGGTAGTTACGAAAATGTTTTCAATAACCCAGTATGTCATTTAGATAGTATTAAAACTAACACTACTGTTTGGGAGTTTACTTACTCGGACCTTTTGGTTGACTACGTTCACCAATTCTACTACACTGTCGGTTTTCAATACCAAACAATTGAAATCAATGTGGCTAGTACAAAAAGAATCTACACCTTACTAGATTACGACAATTACGACCAGACTTTGACTTTAAGAACTACCAACCAAGAGTGGATTGGGAACGAAGAATTTGTAGACTCAAACAATAACGGCCAATACGATGTGGGTGAAACATTTACAGACTCGAATAATAGTGGCACGTGGGACATGGTACCAAAATATCAGTACTCAATTCTAAAATTCTATAAAGGTAACTAATCTTAACTATTAGTACTCATCATCTTGAAAATAATCTTCGACCCTATCTTTTTCCGGGTCAATATTTTCAAGATGTTTTAAGCTTACTTTAACTAAATCCCAGTTTTCTTCTTCAATTGCAAGTAGCAATGTTTCTTTAATCTCCCAAATCTCCATTTTCTTTTTTTAATGTTTATAAGTATATGTGGTCTTTATAAAAAACATATAAAATAATTTATTTGATAATTTATTCTTTATTATTTAATTTTTCTTATATTTTAATATGAAAAATGATAAAGAAATATTAAGAACTAAAAAATGGTTGATAGTAAAACCCTTAACTTTAAAGTCTAGTTTAAAATACGGATACAACACTAAGTGGTGTACATCTAGTAAAGAAAACCCTTTAACCTTTTACGAATACTCAAAAGAAGGAATACTAATTTATATTATAGAAAGGGAAACCGACACCAAATGGGCTACATATTGGGAAATTAATGAGGTTGGTAATAAGAAGGAAATGTCTTGGTGGAACGCATCGGATGATAGGTTGGATTCTATGTTAGTCCTAATTCCTGAAGATATTATGGACTTGGTAAAAAAAGAATTGTTTTTAGAACCTAAACCAAACTTCTTTTATTTAAAGGAATCTGAAAAAGAAAACTATGTAGAGTTACAAAATAATCTTATTCTATCTCAAGAAAAAGAGTCTGTTATCGATTGGGAGATTCATAGGAATGATGGGGAGTATTGGGATAAGTCAACAACCACAACTACTTTTGATGTGGATAAAATGGTGAATAAGACTTTAGAACATAAGTACATTTCTGACACTTATTTAAAAATGGTAAAAAGTTCTACTAAAGCGGAGGTGAATTAAAAATGTATTTAGTACCACCGTCTATTGGTTTTTGACCTTCATTTTTAAATGATACCGCATTACCGTTCTGGTCTGGACCAAATACAAAGTGACTCACCTTTTTTGGGTCGTACCTGTGTAACCAACCTGAGTGGACAACCCAAGTACCATCTTCTCTTTCTTCTATATTACTTAGTGGTTTCGCTTGGTATGTGTGTTCTTCTCCCGTCTGATTATTTACCACACTCATATCTACACCACCTAAAGCATCTTGTAGTATTCCTGGTTCTGCTTTATATACCACGGACCAATCCCCACCATATAAATTTTGTAGTGGGACTAGAACACTTTTTTCATTTTTTATACCATTCTTCCAAGAACTTTGATTTGCTTTTACCAACCTGTTAAAAGTGGAACTCCCAAATCCAAAGATGTCGTATTTATTATTTTCCAACCAATCAGTAAATTCGTATATGTCAAATCTACATGGTAGGTTATTATCCCCCACATATTTTTCATACTCACCCACCAATATACGTCTTACCACAGGGTTTGTATTGAAGAAGTTAATTATTGACCATCCGTTTGTGGTACCTTCTGCGTCGGTACCATCAATATCGATAAAACCATTTTTTAGGTGTAGGGGTGTTGGTTCATTTGGTCCAGCTATGTTATCAGCATAAATGTGTTTTAATGCACTTTGTATGGCTCCAAATGTCCTATTTCTATATATTCCACCTCTAGCCCACTTACTACTTTCATTAAGTACGTAATTACTAAACTCACATTTTTTAGTAGTGTCCACATAATCAAATAAACGGTCCAGGTCATTTCTGGTTTCCCTATTATAATTAACTTGTAAACCACCAAATTTCGCATTCTTTACTTCTATAGCGTTTAATGTTATGTCGCCATTAGGGCCACTTAATATTACCTTTTCAGCGTCTGGAGTTTTAATGTTGTCCGTACCTTTAAAATAAACATATTCTTTATTTCCGTATCTTTTTGGGCTTAACACTTTATCGTATTGTATTTGTTGTTGTTCGTCTAGTTGGGAACTCACCACTACTTTTCTCCAAACATCCACATCTGGCAACATAGGTACGTTTCTAAATTTTTGTTCTTCCCCATCAGGGTCTAAAATCCACTTAACCAATATTTTTTCACCTATAGTCCCCACACTGTCGAACCCCATCACAACACCCCTTGTCATTACAGGTATTGGGTGCCAAGGGTCGTCCATGTGAAGTAACTCCACCACATCACCAGGTACTACTTCCGGGTTTAAAATGGCCTTCTCTTCATTAATTGGTGTTTTAGTGACTACTAATTTACAAGTCTCCCTAATTATATTAGACTTTACAGTGTTTTTTTGTTCTTCATTTTCTTTAAGTAGGTTGCCCCCAACATCTTTCCACCATTTAGGGTTGTTGGTCATTAGTGTTCTCATTACACTTTCTGTTGTGATTTTAGGGGTTAGATTAATTAACTCTAACTGTCCAGGTTCTAAGAAATCTTCAACAGGGAAACCAGAATTAATATGTTGTAAAAGAGTTTCCCTCAACATGAGGTAATCTTCCCTTAACCATCCAAAGTCATCTAAACATTTACCAGTACCTGTGGGGTCTATTCCAGTTTCTCCACAATAGTGTCTAAACTCATCCACCACATATTCTAAAACCCTAAATAATAAAGAGGCTTCTATAAAATTCAATGGGATACTACCTGGGGTTTTAAGTTCTGTTTGATACCTCCAGTTATTATCTTTTTTGTTTAAATTGTGGGAAGAGTAAATACTGTTGTTTTTCACATCATTATCGTAATTTATCACCCCTAATTTTTCACCGTCAGCAGCAGCATCGATTACGATTTCTACGGCATCAACAAACGAGTCCATAGGACTTTGAAAAGTTTCTTGAGTGTAAGAAGGGTGGTATACTCTATATAATTGACTATAAATTCTATTCTTCCACGTTGGCCATAACTCAGTGAAAAACTTATTTGGTGAATGTTGTTTTGTATTTTCCATTATTTAATAAATACTATTGGACTTCTTTAAGTAAATGTAATATAATTAAAGTATGAATAAAGATATTGTATTATGTTTAGTATTGCTATGGGTTTCACAACTTGCGGTTTGGTTTCAGTTGAATGGTCAGTTTATATGGAAGTGGTTTGAGAAAAATCCATTATTGTTATCCTTAGCTGGTGTACCTATAGGTTATGGTTTTATATTAGCCACAAAATACGGTTACTCTGGGTTTGATGGTGAATTATGGCCACAAAGATTGTTGGGTTTTGCTTTAGGTATAATGTCCTTTGCTTTTTGCACTTATTGGTTCTTAGGTGAGGGGTTGAGTTCAAAAACATTTGTGTCCCTAGTACTCGCGATGGGGTTAGTTCTAATTCAAATTTTTTGGAAATAATCTTCTATACTTTTATTCCTTTTTCTACCTCGTAATAAAATTTATCACAAGAATAATATAGTTTTCTAGCTTTTTGTTGTTGTATTAGTTTCCCAACGGAAATAAACTTATCATGTTCTTTCCACCCTATTGAAATTATTTTTGTAGGTTTGTTTTTCATACTACAAATATAGTTAAAATTTTTGACTTGGTGTGGTTATTCTACGTTAATCTTTTCATCCAACCATTAACATCTTGTACAAACTCCCACATACTTTCTTTTTTAATGTGAGTTTTTACTTGTTGTAGGTGGTCCACAACTAGACCCAATCGGTCATTAATTTTCCCATGATTGTCCCCTTCTATATTAGGACCTCCATGTCCACCATATTGAACACCAGAACCTAAAGCCGCCCACTCCTGTAAGTTTTCTTTCTTAGAATGTGCATTTCTTATTCTTGCTTTTTCGTTTTCTGGAAGGTTATAATGTTTAGGGTCTTGTTTGTACCCATTAAACTTATGTCCTTCCCAAAGTGGATGATTATAATTCATAGTTCTTTTTTATTATAAATAGTGACAAATAGGTAAAAATTTTGTATATTTGTTCATGTCGACATATAAAGAAATCTACATTAATGGTTATAAGAGAAAAGACGGTACTTGGGTTTCGCCACACACACGAACAGTAAAAGTGAGTGGTTATGGTTCACAAGGCTCTTTATTCTCCTATAGGACGACTAATCCACTACAATTATCCATGGACTTCTCAGGTAAAACAAACACTAACATTAAAAAAATAACATTATGAAAAAATTACTTTTGTGTGTAGTCTTATTAATAAACTCTCTAGTAAGTAACTCCCAATCTCAAATAACTAACATAAGTCAAATATGTGATTCGTTAGAGATATATCCGTGTTCACAAGGACCTAACTATATAGACCAAGGTACGAACGCTGGTGGGTTAATTGCTCAGGTAGAACTATATAATAATTCTACTATACTTTACACTTACAACCCTCACTGGTTGGTTACTAATTTAAATGGGGATACCTTATTTGAAGATTATCAGCTCACACCTTTTATTACTATTCCCACAATTTTAGACACTATAATAATATCTTTAATTATAGAATTTGTCCCTTCGATGGGTGAACCTATTGTATGTACGATTTCCGATACTTTACATTATAATAATGTGGGAATGTGGGTTAACCCAATACCCAATTCCTTAACAACTATTAACGAATATAATGTGGTGGTTAAAAAAGATAACATAATTTTTGATATTTTAGGTAGGCCAATTAAAGATTATAGGTTGATTCCTAATGGTTCTATTTATATTCTTAATAATAAAAAACACATAAAATTAAATTAAATGAAAAAAACAATTAAAACTTTAACTTTAAAAGATATTAAACCCACTAGGGAATTGATTGGTAAACTCCAAGAAGAACATGGGGATGACGGATTTGGTAGGGAAATGCTTAGACTAACAAATCTTGGTGTAATTCAAAGAGGCACTGAGGAAGACATACCTAAAGTAAGTGAGGAAAAAATGAAACAATTAATTAAGGAAGGTAAAAGTATTTTTGATGATGAGTTAGAGAAAATGGAAGACACTCTGAGAATTACTGGTTATCAACCGGAAGAACATTCCTATCTTAGAGTTTATAGGGATAACTACCTAGTCGATGGAGGTAAAAGATTTTTTTTATTAAAGAGGATGTTCGGTGAAGAGTACGAGTTGGATGTCGAGCAACTTACTGAGTAATTAAACTAATCTAACCTCAACCCTACAGAATTGTGACGATAAGTGTCTATACCTATCATATTGGTCCCACAAATTTTCTATAAGTTCAAATTGGTCTTCAGTATAATTTCTAAATGGACTTAATTTATTTCTTGCACTTTCAGGAAACAAGTCCTGAACAAAAGGCGTATAATCACCGTAGTTTTCTATATGTTCCGGACTAACTGGCAACTCTAAGTCACCATCTTTATCTATAAGAACCCTAATATCCCAACAGGCATAACCATTTTCACCAAAATCTGCAGATTCATCAAACAGGTAATCAAAACGAATAGGTTCCACTTTAAATTTTAAATTTTCAAAACCCATTTCACTAGTTTCCATCCAGGGAGCTTTTGCAAACTCAGTGTTTTCTACACCACCCATCCACTCTATAGCTAATATAGGGTAAAGGACATCACCAACATTACGAAATTCCCCAAAGTCTTCATCTGAATCTTCCTTAACACCAAAAAGTTTTAAACTATTGTAGTGAGCTTCCCCTAATTTATCCCAGAGTTTAAATAGTGACTTTTTAATTTTAGGTGAAATGTAATCTGTAACATATGGGTTAGTTTCTGTAGTGGGATACCCCTCTGCGTCATAGTCTACATCTTCTGTAAGTTCTGTTTCCCCTTCCCCAAACTTTACCAAATTTATTATTTCTTGGTATTGTGGTGAATCTAATAACATTTTATACCCACCAGCATAAGGTAAGATTTCATTAATTTTTGAAGGAAACTCCCTTACTTTTTTATGTAATTCCCTTATCTCTTCCGACGTTGCCTGTCCAGCAAAAAAGGCTACGTCCTGTGTACTTAACCCACCAATCAGTTTTAACATGGTATATAACCTATTATCCAATCCTTTAGGTAACTTTCTACTAATAACGTGTCCGTAATAACCCTCTTCCTTTAATATGTCTAAATTGTGTTTCATTACTTATAAATATTTTGAATTGCATAAAAAAAGGGAAGACAAACTCCCCTTTTTTAATATGTTAAAAAATTGTTATCTTTTCTTACCTTTACTCGTAATACCGTATCTCTTTTTAACCTGCCTTCTTTCTTTACCCAAACTAGGGAAATTAAAGTTGTAGAAACATGCCTGTAATTGTGACATTATAGCTTCTTCTTTATTTGGTAGTGCTTGAGCTGCTGCTATCACTAAATCAGTACATTCACCTTCTGTAAATTGTTTTTCGTCCATTCCTTTTAAAGCTTGGATTACTTCAGCAGCGGAGCTATCATCGTTAATTTCTATTTTAGCTTTTTCTATTGTGGTTACATCTACAGTTTTAGCACCTGGGTTTTTATCACTATCTGTTTCAGTTGCTACAGCACCACCTAGAGAAGCTTCTTCTTTTCCAAACATACCATCCACATCTAAGTTATTTTTTGTTTGGAAGGCTTCTACAGCGGCCGCAGTCTTAGGCCCATAAACACCATCTCCTTTAGCTCCTATCGTAACTTGTATTTTAAAGATTGGACCGGATTCGTCTTTTATAACATCACCAATTTGTGCTTGTACTTTACCACTAAGAATATCTTCCCACGTATAGTTTTTTGTTCTGTACTTAGTACCACTAGATTTTTTATTTGGATTTGTTGGATTTGTACCACCATCTCCTTTAGTATTGTCAGTACTCTTAGTATCTGTGTTGTCTCCTGGACCAAAATCAATAAATACACCACCCACATCAGACATTTGTTCGATTATAAGTGACCTATATCTTTGTTCCATACTAAGTTTACTTTCCACCTGTATTTCTGTTTTTGTGTCAATTTCCATGTCCTCAGTTCTTCCACAATTAAATGGGAAAGGTCCTTTACTATCAGTTATACTTGTTTTTCCTCTTGGGTAAACTCTCATCGTTCCATTAACATAATATACCAACCTGTCATTTACCTGTAGATTACCATTAGACCCACCAGCCATCTTTTCACTTACAGTTTTAACAAATACCGGTTTCCCATCTTTACCAGCCAAGAACTTTCCAGCTCCATCAGATTTAGAATATGCCTTATTGTTTGCTTTAAGTACACATTTAAGATTGTCTGGCCATTGTGATTTTAGGTCCGATTGACCTTTTTTATCACCACTTACAGGGCCTTGACTTGAATCACATGCCTTAATAGCTTTTTGTATTTGTCTTTTAGCAGCTCCAAATGTCATTGCTCTTCCTTCTAATTTCATATCGTCATCGTCTGACCATCTACCATAAGAAGTCATACTCCCCCATGCACCCTCACTTTCATCAGCACCTGCAAAACCAACTTGTTGAGATAAGTTCTCACCTCTTGACTTATCACCGAAAATTTCTATTACTTTTTTACACGCATGTTCACCGTCTGAAGTATATTTACCAGTTAAAAATTTAACAGCTTTATACACATCATTTAAATCTTCATCGTCAATAGGTGAATCTGTAGCGTCTTCTAAACCTGACGCAATATTCTGTAATGCTTTATAATCAGAAATTACACTATTACCATTTTCATCTTCATCCCAAGAAATTGACACATCGGAATAATTCTCAAAAGGAATTATTGTAGAGTTCTCTTCGTTTAGTTGTTTTTGTTCAAACAAAAGATTATTTTCAACAGAAGTTAGACCTCTATCGTACCCCATAAGTTTTGAAATACTTTTAATATCTTCGTTTATTAGTTTTGATTTACTCATAATATTATAATTTGTTTTATTTTGCTTTTATTCAATTAACTATAAATATACATGTTATTATAAAAAGAGTGTCGTATTTGTTAGAAACCTTTATCCGTAATTAACGTATACTATAATACAATCAGTCACCAAAGAAACTTTACCCAATTTAACTTGGTAGTTTAACTAAAAATCCCTATATTTGCATTATGAAAAAATTAACAACAATATTATTATGTCTTCTCACTTTAACTTCTTACACTCAAGAACGAATGTACGAGGCTGAAAAATTAATCTTTAATATGGTTAATTCTTATAGAGTATCACAAGGATTAGAAGAAGTTACTTGGTCGGATAAGGTTTATGAGTCTGCATACCACCACTCTTCTTACATGTCTAATGATGGTGTAGAGTTTGAACATACTGAAATGGTAGACGTTGAGGGTCATGAAGAAATTAATGACGCCCAAGAAAGAATAAGAAAATACTGTGGACAATATTCGTGGGGGACTGAATGTATGGCGGGACTACAATTTTGGTCGTTAGACGATAAACCTTTTGATTTAGAGTCTTCGTGTTGGGAGGTGGTTTCTAGTTGGATTCTGTCTCCAGGACATAGGAAAGCGATGTTGTTTGATTTGGAAGGTAATGGTAACTTACAATTCGGTGCAGTAAGTGTTATTTTAAATGAGTACGAAAATTCGGTTCCCGTTTTAGTTTTAACTAATATGGTAGATTAAGCTGTTTGTGCCAAGGCTTTACACCCAACCTTAGCATTCCATACTGTACCTCCAATAGGTGCGTACACTTGTAGTGACATATTATTAACCCCAGACACCTTATTAAATGTAATTTCCCCGTTTGGACCTACGATACTTTCAGAAAAACCAGCCGCCTTAATCCTAGCGTCCATCTCTTTTATAAATGCAGTGTAGTTACCACTATACTTTTTATTGTATTCAAGGTCCACACTTGTCTTTGTAATGGAGGCTCTTAATTTTTCCATCGTCTGTTTTACCTTCTTCGGTTTGTTTTGTGCACTTTTCTGTTTCTGCACCACTGACCTCCATAATTGTCTAGCCTGCTCTTTCTTTAATCCAAGAGACTTCCTAACTTTCTTTCCATCAACCTCAAATCTTTCAAATCCTTTTTCAGTGGGGAATTTTTTAAAGAATTCCTCAAACCATTGTATGTCAGCTTCACCATTAGCGTCTAATTTATAGGTTTCCATTTCTCCTTTTTCTTCCCAATTATAATTTTTTACTACTCTGTCGGATAATGGAAACCACTTAGAAATGTATTTGTCTACGTATCTCCCAACTTTAACAGGTCTTTCGTAACCGTACTTCTCAATGTTAGCCTCTAAGTCTGCCAAAGATTTTTTATTTTTATTTGTAGTTACTTCTAAACTTGTCATTTGTTCGTCTGTTAGTTTTGTAAACTGAGCAGATACAAACCCTTCTTCCTGTGTTGTTGGATTTTTACTTCTATATATTTGACCATTATAAGATATCTCAAACATGTCAGGTAAGTCAAGTGCGTCAAACTTTAAGGTAATTTGACCTGTACCTTCACCCATATCTACATCCATACCCTCACCTTGGTACACTTTATAACCATTATTTTTACTGGCCTGAGTTCCTTTTTTTGGTTTGAATGGTGTACTACAAAAGTCGGGTAATTGTTCTTTAACAACCTTGGTTCCGGAAGCTTCTACTGAAACATTCATAAATTGTTCATCTGTATAATCTTTATGATTCGCTCCTTTGTTTTTGTCCCATTTAGTTTTTCCTACTATAACGGTAGGTTCTGGTATAGTCACATTCGTTATTCCCGCAGATTTTAAACCATCCCTTAACAGTTTTTGTATTGCTTGTGCACGTTTTTTACCTAATTCTTTATTACGTCCCACGAACAAATCTAAAGATAAATTAATCCCTAATTTTTTTGCTAAATTATCACCTAGTGGTACTTGTGAAGCACCACCATCTAATGTCACATTAAAAGTAGTGTTTTGTAATTCAGCCATTTTAAAGAACTTAATCATCTTTTGTAATAAAGCTTCTGTTTTAGTTTTAGAGTCTTTACTTAGTTGGTATGTTCCGGATGCGAATTTTTGACCTATGTTCTGTTTTGGTAGATTTCTTTGTATTAAATCAATTATTTTTTCTCTCTTACCATCTATTACAACAATGTCACCTATTGAGGATTGTTCGTTAATAAGTACGAATTCTGTTAAGATTTCTAGTTGTTCTTCGGTTATTAATATTTTACTCATAATAATTTGTCATTTTATAATAAATATACTATACTTGTCTTATAGTTAAATTATAAAATTATGGAAAAATTAAAAATGAAATACGATAGAAGACGTGCATTAAATTGTACACTAATAGAAAAAAGTAAAAGTCATCCAGGTTACTTTAAGTACGATGTTACTATTGGTGAGAAGGATGGTACCGTACATCAACAACCAGCGTATGGTAAAGATATGCAAAGTGCATTATCGAGATTAATCAAAAAAGAATTGACCGTTAAGGTAGAAAAGAAATTAGAAACTAATACGGGATTAATATTCTTATCGTGGTTAATAGTAATGGGAGCACCAGCCATACTTTTTGGAGCACAAAATACTCCGTATTACTTAGCAGTTACATTTGGGTCCATCGTTATGATAATGGTAATAGCTCAAGCATGGTACAACCATGTTAATAAAAGTTAAAAACTTTTTTATTATTTAATAGCTTTTTTATAATTTAATAATATATATAAATAGCAGCTAGCTTTTTAAATAAGCTATTAAGTTACTAAAGGCATTATTGCCTTTTTTTTTTTAATCGATTTTAAACTACAGCTTGGTGGAATTCCTCTTGGTCCTCAGTAGACATTTCATCAAAAGCTTCAGCCCCTTCTTCAGAACTTATAAATTCAGCAAACTTACCATTCATATCTTCTTCTGACATCCCACCCAAAGATTCTGACGCTACACCAAGACCCAACAACCAACCAGTAAATTTACCGTATAATTTAGTTCTACCTAGAAGACCTTTTCTTTGCATTCTTGTTAAGATGCCTCCAGATTTTCTAAATACTCTAATTTTTGACCCTTGTGATAAAGCAGTCGAAGCTCCTTTAAATACCCTACTATAAGTTCCAATGTCAGCACCAACCTTACTAAAAGGTTTAAACCCAAAAACACCAAAGTTAGATATCTTGGTACCGAGACCACTTAAAAATGTACCAATTTTACTCTGACCCATCCATTTTGTGAAGGTAACAGCTTCCGGACCTAGTTTGGTGGCTTCAGCCGCGACCTTAGCTCCTTTCCCACTTTTAATAGCTGAGTTCATCCCTTTAAAGGTACCCT
>Ga0307488_10003107_pt1 | contig 13936 bp, 20 predicted proteins | sample SB02metaG_FD_202248 | JGI IMG/M metagenome (GOLD analysis project Ga0307488, IMG submission 202248) | Sea-ice brine microbial communities from Beaufort Sea near Barrow, Alaska, United States - SB 0.2 | ecosystem: Environmental > Aquatic > Marine > Coastal | place: USA: Alaska | collected... | reverse complement strand
AATCTATTAGTATACCAAGACCTTGGATATGGTCTTACAAATAGGAGTAATATATGGACCCAATCACAGCGATTGCAGCAGCAACGACTGCTTTCAATGCTATAAAGAAAGGATTTTCTGTAGGTCGTGATGTAGAAAGCATGTCTAAAGATTTAGGCAGGTGGATGGGTGCAATACAAGATGTTAAAGATGGTCATAAAAAAAGTAAAGGTAGAACGTTTGGTTCTATTGAGGAAGAAGCTTTGGAAACATTTGCTGCAAAGAAAAAAGCAGAGCAGATGGAGAGTGAGCTACGTACTTTTGTTAATTATTCTCATGGTCCTAATGCTTGGAATGAAGTAATAAGAATACAAGCAGATATAAGGCTAAAGAAAAAAGAAGCTATAGCAGAAGCTAAAAGATTACAAAGAAAAAAAATAGAGAACTTTATTATAGGTGTATGTCTTATGGTATTCTTAGGTGTAATAGGTTTTATTTTTTATATTATTATTTCTGTAAGGTAAACTCACATTCCTTACCTACCTCTTCCCAAAATTTCTTACCTAATATTTTATGACACTCAATAATATTTTGTTTAATACCATCAGGTGACATATCTATTTCTTTATCACTCTTAGAACCTCTAACTCTAGACAATAACTCTAAAGCTTTAATAGCACTATTAGTGTGCCCATTTGCTTTAGCAAATTCATATTGTTTTTCTATCTCAGTAATAACATCTACATTAGTTTCAAGACTTTTCTCTAGTTCATTTATTCTTTCTTGAACTTCTTCGTTTTGTGATAAGCGATACCCTTGATTGTACGCAGAGTCTGCAGCATATCCTGCAGCTTTTGCAGCTTCAGTTGCATTTCTATGTAAGACATAGTTCTGTGCAAACTTTTCTTGTTTGTCATTAAGAGCCATCTATAGCAATCCTATTATATAATGAAATCCACCACATACTAAACCTGTTAGTATTGCGTAGGCAATAATTTCATAATACATAGAATCTATATTCTTTAATTTATAGTATATATATTCTAATATAATCATTGATATAACCTTATGTTAGGGTTTGAAATATCTACACTTATTGGTTTACAAATACCTACATATCTTTTCTTAACTCCAGGTACTGCAGGTTGTTTACTTATTCTATTAGCAAAGTATCTACATCTATTGATATCACGAAAATGCATATCACTTTGTTGAACAGCATCACCTAAATAAATTACTAATAGAAATACAGTAGTCATTATTTAAGGTTATCCCTTGCTATATTCTTAGACTTTTCAAATGACCTCATAGCTCCAAGTCCTAGAAGCGACATTACTAAAGTTATTAATCCTTCTACTTCTAGCTGTGGTGGTACCATATCAGGAAACCATATACCTGTAGTCCAAGTTAGAATAGGACCTACAAAGAACTGCCACAATAAACCAAGACAACATACCCACATTATAGCAGGTCGTGCTCCTGATACAAATATACTAGGATGTTTAGCTTGTTCTTTGTTAATATCTAGTTGACCTTTAGATAATTCTTGTGCATGTTTCTCTGCCATACTAGCTATCTCATGAGCTAATTTATTTTTAGTATCTTTGTCCTCAATAAACTTACCAAGTAGTTTAGTTGCAGGACCTATTAAAGCTGTTAACATTATTCTTTCTCCTTTTTTATACATTCAATATGAGTATAATCTTTACCCACACATATCATATATATTTTTAATCGTTGAAAATCATTCCAAATATTTTTTACTTTATCTGACCACCAAGTACCATGAAATACAGACACATGTACATTCTGTCCTTTAAATTTGCCTTCTTTAAAATGTTTAAGTGCAGGTTGACAAGATATATTTAAGAATACTGCTTTTTTACTATGAGATAATATATCTTTTAATACCCAATCTATATCCTGTTCTGCTATATGTTCCATAACATCTGTACATACAACAATATCATATTTCTTTTTAGTTAGTTTACTATACTTAGGATATGCAGGGTCATATAAAGCAAATGAATCTAAGTTACATAAATCTTGTACAGGTTTTTTTAATCCTATACTTTTACATTCTTTTTTTGAATAAGGTATTGCTTTACCACAACCATAATCAAGTAATGTTTTAGAATTATTTTCTTTTATTACATTTATTAAGGTAGGAACAAGAGGTACTAAACTTATACCTCTAAACTTACCTTCTTCTTTATGTAATTTTTTATAAGAATCTAGTAGTTCATAATAATCTTCTGATGGTTTTAACATCATATTAAATCTCCTTTAAAAGCTTGTTGCTTTTGTGTATATCTAGCAGATAGTTTCCACAATTCAGCTACTAATGTATTCTCTCCATGAAAATTAATATCCATCTCCATAGGTGATTCGTTAAAATACTTTTCACAATCTTGTGCTAAAGCAAGTAGCTCACCTGTTGTCCAGAACTCTTCTTTATTAACAGATACTTTAAAATACTTAGGTCTTGGTTGCTCATCTTCAGCACCTGTTGTTTCTTTCTTTTGTTCATCAGTAGGTTCTTTCATATTAGAATCAAAACCAAACAAATCAAAGAAACGAAATCCCATAGTATGTAGAATACCTATAGCTCTCATAGCTGCACACGTACCACCTGTTATTAATGTAGTACCTTCTGGTAATCCTAAGTCTTTATTAAGAGTAACTACATTATTTTGTATACCTTTCTTTTGTTCTTCAGGGTCACGTAATGATTCTGTAAATGCGTGCCATCCCCATATGTTTGCTTTCTTTTCTATTAGATAATCAGTAACAGAAGGGTCAGTCATAGAAGCAACAAAGAACTTTGTGCTAGGGTCTATTGTTTTAAATAAATCTTTTCTTACTACACCATGTGTACTTGTACCTGTAATAGGTCTAGGGTCTAATACAACACATGCCCAAGGTTTAATACCATGCTTTAATAATCTAGGATAAGAATGTTTAACAGTAACAACTTTACTATTAGGATTATCTTTAATTAATTTTTTTAATTTATCAAAATTAATATAAGGTCCACCTGATACTAATATACATTTGTAATCATGCAAAGGAAACTTACCTAACCACTTATTAATTTTTTTAAAATTAGTTCTTATGTTACCTCTAATATAATCTTTAGGTACACAATCTCTAGGATTAACTTTAATAGGTACACTAAATAAATGTTTGGGAGGAGCAGGTAATTTATCATCATGTAATATAAATAATAAATGAGTATGTCCACCTTCTCTTACTTTATCTTCACTAGGTAATATATTATTTTTTACTTTCTTACCTAACATTTCTTTTACTTTATTTGTACCTTTATATTTATCTTCTACTTCATTACCATCTTCATCTTTAGAAAAGTAATTATCTATAACAACTACAGGCACATGTTTTAAACAATCGTAATCACTTTGTGTTGTCTTAATACTATTACCACCACCTATAAAAGCGTAGTCTATAGGAGGTAAGTAATCAAACAAGTTATCAACTTTTAACTCTTCTCTTGTATTACCTTTAGTTAAAAAATAATTAAATGTTTTATTTTTCTCTGCCATTTTATTTTTAAATTCTTCTAATCTTTTTTCTACAGCTTCTAAAGTATTGTGAGACTTAACATTAAACTCTTCTTTATCTGTTTCTATAGTAGCATCTTCAAACAAATCAAAACCATAATAGTTTACTAAGTTTTCATTTTCAAAAGCAGCTAATGCCATCTCAATAGCACGACCACCATTCCAAGTACCTGTCTCTAAAATATTATTAGGTTTAAAATGTCTAATTAGTTCAGCATTTTTTTGATACCTTGATGGTAATATATCTTGTGATACAGTATCTTTTGATAATTCAAATACACGATTACCTTTAGTATCTCTTAAAGGTAAGACACTAGAATTAGAAGCACCGTTCATATGTAGAATATAATCTGAAACTTGCTCATCAATATCATGTATTTTTAAACCATGAGACTTATATAATTTTAATAGTCTTTGAATAATAAAACCATCATGCCATTCTCTATAGTTAGTAACTTCATCATTCATATATATTCTACGTAAATCCCACAGTAAATCTAATGGTGGTTTTTTACTTAGATTAAAAGCCATAAAAGATATACCATTACCATGAACAACATCAGCACTATCAGGTAACATCTTTAATAAATCTTTTTGTGTTAATCTTTTATTAGTATAAGAATCTATATCAACCCATACTAACCAACCTGCATCTTTATTATTTTTAGCTAATGTAAATGCATAGTCTGTTAGAGCAAACATTTTATGACACCATTTTATAGCATCAAGTTTTATATTGTAAGGTATCTGCCCATCTTCAGTACCATTATGTTTAGCATTATCTTCTAAAAACTTTATATATTTTCTATTATCTTTAAGATTAGAATACTCTATTGTTTTGTCTAATGAGTATTTAGAAATAGGAAAGTCATGGTAGTAAGCTTTTACTTTTAAACTAGGCTCCCAATTTTCTTGTATAGATTTAAAAAATACATTGCCAAATCTATTATATAAGTCTTCATTAAAAGAAGTTACAAAGTTTATGTTCATATCATGTAATCCTTGTTATCAATTAATCCTCTAATCTGTAACCAGTCAGCATCATTAGACCACTCAACAGCATACTTTGTATCCTTTTCTCTAGAGGAACCCCACTTATTAAACCAAGGACCACCTGTAGTAAAGTGTACATTCTTTGCTTCTATATCTTCATTAGAGTGATTGTCTAACCAATTCCATTCTTCAGGTATAGTACCTATGTCTGCTTCTTTATCTGGTAACCATTGAAATGTATGTAACCATCTGCCTGATTTAGTATTAACTGCTTCAGGTGTAAGCTTTTCATTTACTTCGTGACCACAATTAAACATCATAAGGCTAGACCAATTCTTTCTAGGATATGGATGTTGTTCTTTACCATCCATTTTAATTCCTTTTTCTGGTTTATATTTATGTTTAACACACCATAAAGGATAGTAAGAATTTCTACATATATCAAACAGCTCATTAACATCTGCTCGTATATACATATCACAATCCATATACAAAGCATATCCTTGATACATATTTAAAGCAGGTACTAAGAACCTACTAAAACTAAACTCAGTAGAGAATGGCTTACCATCTATTTCATCATACTGTTGACCATGAATCATATTAGATTTTCTAGTATAGATACCCATACGTTCTATTAAATTTTTCTTAATAGGTACAACACGTATAGGCTTAGTAGCAATACGTTCTAATGAAAACTTTAATACTTCATATGCAGTATCTTCTTTCTCATCATAGCCTATATAAACTGTATTGACCATTTGTTTTTCATCTCTCATTAACTATCCTTAAAATTTTATTTCGTGGTCAATAAACCAAGTACCTGTTTCAAAACCTTGTCCATTTCTAGTTCTTTCATAAGCAAACTTAAACTTATTATTTAATATATTTTTAGTTGCATAAGCTCTATACTTAGAACCATCATGTTCATTATCCATATTGTGATATAATCTATAACCTATAGAGTCTACAATTTTATCTCCTGCATAAACAGAAGGGGTAATCAAACATATTATTAATAGTAATCTTATCATTTATATTCCTTATTTTATTATTTAATTATACACTATCTAAATATAAAAGTCAACAATTATTTATACTAAGTTAAACGTACCTAGTATAGCCATAATTATTACGTAGAAACACCATAGTCCTACACAAATAACCATAACATTAATTATTAATTTATTTATTATATTTAGTAACTTCATTTTAAATTAATCCTAATTCAAGTTTAGCAGTTTCTGAAATCATTTCTCGTGTCCAAGGTGGTTCCCAAGTAATACCTACTTGAACTTTATTTACTTCTTCTAAAGCTGCTACTGCATCTTCTATTTGTTGAGGTAACTCTTGTGCTACTGGACAATTTGGTGTTGTTAGTGTCATAATAATATCTACATCTTTATTTTTTTTTATATCTATATTATATATTAAACCTAAATCATATATAGAAACTGGTATCTCAGGGTCATATACTTTTTGTAAGGCATCTATAATATTTATTCTTAGGTTATCTTCAGTCATTATATATCCACCAACTCACAAGAACCTGCTGTACATGCTAACTCCTGTGAACCTTTTGTTGAATCTTCTTTCTCAAACTTACTAAGCTCAGACCAATTAATATTCTTTGGCATCTTAGCTTCAAGCTCTTCATAGGTTGCTTTATCTATGTCTTGATAAGGTGCTTGTTGATATGTATGGTCAGAGAAAGGTAAGAATGATATACCAGATAATGAATCAAAGTTATCCCAACACCAATTACCTACGTTAATCCATTCATGTTCTTTAACTGATATAGTTACTGATGGTTTATGTTCACACCAATTCTCTGCATAACACTTCCATATCTCTAGCTGTTCTATAGCTGTCATAGAATCTCTAAATACAGCATTAGAATCTGCCTTCATAGGAAAAGAGAACACAGCATTATTTGGTTGCATTACATCATCTTCACAAGGTATGCCCTGTTCTTTCATAAACTCTGTTAGTGGGTCTTTCTTATCTCCTCTTACTGTTCTAATGTAGTAAGGATTATGTCTAGCATGAATACCACTAGCACTATCTACTAATTGACTTACTGTACCTGAAGGTTTGACACAGGTAATAGCTGTTGATTGTGGTATACCTAATTTTTCTGACCACTCTTTGTTTACTATCACAGCTTTCTGTCTCATATCCTGTAGTGTTTCTGGTAAGGTAGTTCTTATTCTAGATAGTATACTATTATCCATGATACCTGTTAGTGATACACCAAGTAATCTTTCTTCTTCTGTATTATCTTTCCATCTCTTTCTAAGATAACCAAAGTCTGTTAATGTAGCTTGTATTGTACCTAGTATAGTAGCTACTTCTATCTTATCTTTTAATGTCTCTACTGTATCAGTAGGTCTACATACTACCTCAGTTAAGTTACAAAACTGATTAGGTCTAAGTATAATCTCACTACAAGGATTAGTACCAAATGCATAGTCTGATTTACGTCTGCCATTTTCTTTGGCTTTTGCTTGAGCAGATACTCTACTAAAGATACCACGTTCACCTGATTTACTTTCATATAATGCCAACCATTCTTTCATAAAGATACCTACATCAGGTTTCTCTGTATAGGCTACTGAGTTATTAGCTAATGCTCTCTCAGGGTTTGTTTCCCACCAAGCACCAGACTTGGCAACTCTTAATCTCTGGTCTGATAAATTAGACAGAGATATAAGAGCTGACCTACGCACACCACCAACAACCACAACTTCACCTGTCTTACACACAATATCGTGACACTCCATAGAGGATAGCTTTCTACCTTTAGCTTCTTTAAATTTATTAATAGTAAAATCAAATAGATTAACCAAAGGTTGAGGACCACTAGCTCTACCACCAAAGGTATTTAATCTAGCACCTGCAGGTCTTACTTTATTTACATCTATCTTAGGCACTCTACATGTATATAAGTAAGATATTAAATCTCTAAATGCTCTAGCCCATCCTTCTTTAGAATCAGTAACAGATATAACATCTTCTGTTTGTTCAAACTCTCTATCAGGTATAGTAGGTAATTGATTAATACCTTCTCTTTCAACAGAGAATCCTACACCTGTACCATTCATAAGTATATAAAGTATTTCATCAAAAGAACGTGGACTATCTATAGGTGCATAAGAACAATTATATCCTGATATGTTTTCTCTTTCTAATGCAGGACCTGCTGTCATCAATGCTCTCATAGAAGGCATTACTTGTAGTCCTATAATACTATCTTCTATTCTTCTCCATACTTCTGGAGGTAATATAACACCTAGATTTTTATCTAAATGTCCTTGAAAGAAGTTACTAAATCTAGATACTGTTTCAATCCAACTCTCTCTTCTACCTTCTTCTTCTAACCAACGTGCATATCTAGACGCATGTATAAACGTCTGATACTCTGTAGGTAAATAGTTATTCCCTGCCATAATCTTTCTCCAATATTAATTCACAATAATGTATTACTTTTTCAATGTCTCTTGCACCTTCACCTTTTCTTCTGTGTCTTGTAATATATTTTACTACATTACCCTCAAGAAATGTAAGGTTATTTTCTACAATATAATCAACAGGTTGTATCTTACATGTCTTGTAATGGTCACCCCCTACCTGTTTATCTGTAGCTATAATAGCTTCTTTCTCTAGGTTTATTTTCTTAAAACCCTGGTCTCTAACTGTCTCTCTTATAGCATCATCCATTTGTCCCATATTTATTTTCCTATTTATTATTTAGTACTGCATTTATTTTTTGTCTTACAAATTTAATTTCTTTAGAGTGTATTACTTTATAAGCAAACTGTCTAGTATAATTAGAATTTAATCCTGCTTGTTCACAAATAAATTCAAAGTTATCACAGGTAACTCCTACACTACAAAAGAACCAAGCAATAGCTTTATCTCTATCCACAATAGATATAGAAGATTCATTCTTAACTTTAGGTTTAGTTGCATCTAATAAAGCTTGAAAAACAACAGCTAAAAAAAGATTCTTTTCTGAACTTTCTTGTTTGATATTCATACAAGAAGTTCTTATATTAAACTTATTGCTTTTCATTTTCCATTATCTTATCTAACATCTCTATTGAATCTTGTGCTTCAGATGCTTTATGTACTAGCTCAATAATATCTTCTATAATTTTAGGATGTTCACCTACACCTACAGGATTACCTGTATGTAATTTAATATTAGCTACAGCCTTATCTCTTTCTGAAACATAATGTCCTTTTACTGCATCGTAAATAAATGTTTTCATTTGTTACCTATATAAGTTAAGTTATTTCTTGAACGTCAGGAGTTCTAGCAACTTGCGTAAGAAATCTATCATAGTTTGCATACTTAAATACACGCAATCCTTTACCATCATTAGCATCTTCCCAACATTTTCTTTTATGACTACAATAAACACACCCAATAGCAAGCTTCCTGTTACCAGACATACCGTCAGCAATATCATTATAACATTTAACAGGTGGCTTACCATCTCGCATAATATTTTTAAGATGTTTGACCCTATCTTTTGCATTAATCATCTCCATAGAATGTACTTTAGTTAAACAAATCTCTCCGTGCTGTTTATCTATAGCAAGAAAGGCTGCTTCATCTACACCATTACCTTCAGCATAAGCTGATATCTGAGGTAGATAACCAAAGGGGTCATCAGTAGATAATCTATTTTCTTTAAACTTTAAAAAACTTTTACCAGAAGCACTCTTACAATCAACAAGAACATCATCTATAAAACAATCTTGATGTCCTTTAACTCCTTCAATATCTATTTCTTTTTGTTGACCTGTAACTTTATGTCCTGCTAATCTAGAAAATAAAATTAATACTTCTTCTAGCAAATGACCATAGAAAAATTTAATTCTAAGTGAAGGACTTAAAGTTGTCTTCTTAACTTCTAAATTATTATCATACCATAGTTGTCTATCTGGTTTACCTATAGCTGATAGTCTTAAATTTCTTTTACTATTATGTTTTTCTTTTAATAAAATCTTTATTGTTTCTACAACACCTTTAGTAAAAGAATTTAAATGTTTATCTAAATCTTTTTCATCTATATTATTTTCTGTGTTTAAATCAAACAAAGAATATATATCATCTACTAACGTATCTATATTTTTTTTCATATAATTAAGTATGGCAGTAGAGGATTCATATTAACTACTGCCATATTCCTTTATTTAATTGTTAAGCAAAAGATACTTCAGAATCTTCCTCGGCTACAAAGCCATCAGGAACTACATCAAATGCATCTTCCATATCATCTTGATAAGGTATTAAGTTAGTTACCTGTATAGCTCTTAAGTCTGCATTAGTACCAGACCTTCCCTTGAACTCCCATTGATAAGTAGAGTACAACACACTAACTTCAGAACCATTACCTATTAATGTATCCTTCATGTTTCTCTTTTGAGAATCCATAAGAGTAGGTTTGGTATTAAAGTCACCATTCTTTCTTCTTACGTTTCTTTTAATGCTAACAAAGTCTCCTCTGTCATCACCTTTATTTTTAATAGTTAGACCATCAGTCTCAGCTACCTTTTTATTCTTAGCATCTAAACTAACATCTATACTGTACACTCCATCACTATCGAATGTAGTGTTTGGATTTACTATTGAAGCCCAATAGGCTTTTCCCTGTATTACGGACATATAAGTCTCCTTTTATTGTTAAAAATATAATTATAGCATACATTATATATGCATGTCAACTTTTTTGTTTAAAAGCTTTTATAACGTCTGAAGAAAAAAGCTTTTGTAAATTTAATAAGTACATCCTTGATGCATTATTATCTCCCCCTGATACTGACTTCTTTTTATCTAAGTTTTTTATTATCCTCCTTAAATTATCTGTGTTAAAAACTAATGTTGCAAATGTTTCTTCACCAATACAAAGATTATGAAACCAATAGTCAGCTGTTGTAGCATCTATTCCACTAGGTTTACCATAGGACTTATATTCTATCGCTATGTTTCCTGTCTTCTGCCATACATCTCTCTCTGATTTAACTTCAATCTTTTTGTCTTGTAACATATCAGCTACATCTTTTTCTCTTACCTTACCATACTGTAAATCAATATCGAATTTTTTTCGATTATCAATACTAGGTTCTAGTGAGTTTCTGCCCATGTTTTTCCTACCTTATATTCGTTATCTAATGGACAACGCATTTGTAATTGCTTCTCAGTATCCTTCATAGCATACTTAGTTATCTTACCAAACGATTGTACATCTTTATTTATAACTTCAAATTGATATTCATCATGTACACTAGCTACTAACTTCACATCTAAGTTATCTGCCTTAGTTCTCTTCATAATGTTTATCAACCATAACTTACACACAACAGCTCCTGCTCCTTGTATTAATGTATTAAGAGCTGAGTGTGGACTACGTGTACGCAATAACCTTCCATCAATGCCTTTTATGATACCATGTTTTTCAGCAGTACTAGTTACAATATCACGTACACGTTTAAGTGAAGGCATGCTTTTAAGAAATCTATCTATCAATACCTTCCCTTCTTTTGAACCTCCTCCTACTACTTGTCCTATCTTAGCAGGACCTGCACCATACATAAAAGCATATATAAATGTCTTGGCTTGGTCTCTATCTGTAAGACCTGCCATCTTCATATTATGTATATGTATATCGTCATTGAGTAGGGTCTCGGTAAACTTATTATCATTCATTAAATGAGCAAGACATCTTAGTTCTAGTCCACTAGCGTCTGTACCTACTACAGAATGAGTTGTTGTATTACCTACTGTCCAACAGTCTCTACATTCCTTACCATAAGGAGACCTTACAGCAGGTATCTGAGCCATATTAGGACTGTTGTGTGCCATTCTACCTGTTACAGTTTTTAATGTCATTACTCTACCATGCACTCGACCAGTCTTATCGTTAAATAATTCTATCCATGACTTGATTTGTGCAACACGTTTTTGTAATAAGAAAAATCTTAAAAACTTTTTAGCTTGTGGTTTATCTATAGTAGCTAACACTTCTTCATTAATAATTACATTACCTTTGTCTGTATATTTCTTAGGCTTCCAACCAATATTCATAAGTCTATTAGCTATCTGCTGTCGTGAACCTATATTAAAAGGTATATGTTTAGTCTTTGTCTTTAGTTCTACTTTCGTAGGCTCAAATTCTTTTAATGACCAAGCTTCTAACTCTTGGGCTTCGTCTGATAGTTGACCAAGTAACAGCATAGCTTTTTGTATATCTAAAGCAAAGCCATTCTTTTCTTGTTGGTCAATGATAACTCTTACTTGATGTTCTAAATCAATACATGACTTAGAAAAACCTTTACCTTCTTTCTTAAGATAGTCATATAACTTGTGTGTTATATCTACATCTTGCATACAGTATCTTTTTAATTCTTCTGTATACTTTCCAAAGGATTCTATCTCACCTTTAGGAAACTTAAACCTGTCACCCCAAGCACGTAGTCCATGACCCCCATCTCTTATTGGATTAAACAACTGTGATAGTATTAATGTATCTAATACCTGTGAAGGTTTAATAGATGTACCTAGTAGTCTATTTAATACAGGTGCATCAAATGATAAACCATTATGCATAATGTATTGGTCAATGTCTTTAGACCAATTCTTAAACACATGCATATTACTTGGGTCAAATACTGTTGAGATATTTGTTTCAATATCTTTAGCAACAATACAGTTTACTACTGTAGCATTTATCTGGTCTGTTTCTATATCAAGCACAACTTTCACAATCTTTTTCCTCCTTTCCACACCAATTACAAGGCTCACCTTTACCTACTTCCATCATACTTTTTTCTGTATCACAATAGTGTTCCCACATTTCTGGTTCTTTATTATCTATAATAAGACCTTGTTGTTTATTTACCCATTCTTCATAACCATCTGCCCAACTTTCTTTATCATCATCAGGAAATGTATGATATACATATACATGAGTATCACATTTAGGACAACTTAGATTACTAACTATATCATAGTTATCTTCTTGTTCTCCATCATGGTCACCACCATGTATTAATTTTGTTCCACAATACATGCACTTCATTAGAATGGTACCTCCTCATTATTATTATCATTATACTCTGCTTCAAAAGGATTGTCAACCTCTGTTAACCTACCTGTATCTTTATTATAATGTAAGTGAGATGATACACCTGTCTCACCTGTGTATCTATTCTTTAATATACGTATGACTGTAGTATTAGCTTCATCTCCTTCTGCTTGTTGGTTTCTTTCTAGTCCTATTACACTATCAGATAAGTGAGCAATAGATGCAGAACCTCTAAGGTGTGACAACGTAATCTCCTTACCATTCTCATGTCCTGCATCTCCTGCAGGTCTACGTAAATGAGAGACAAGTAATAAACCTATACCTGTTTGTTCTACAAGAGAACGTAGCTTAGTCATTAATACATCAATAGACTTTCTTTCATCTCCTTCTTCCTGACCTGACACAAGGATAGATAAATGGTCTATAAATATCCACTTACATTCTAATGCCTGTGCCATGTACCTAACCCTAGCAAGTATCTCGTCATTACTAATAGAACCGAAGTGGTCAAAGGCAAAGAACCTACCTGTATCTATAGTATCTTTTTGCCACTTGTCTAATTGTTCTTGTGTATAGTTCTTTCTTATTTCTTTTATATACAATCTAGCATTAGCTTCAACAGACATAATATTAAATGCTGTATTCTTAACACTCTCTTCTAATGCTAGTATGCCTATGTTATGATTCGTATTCTTAAACAAATGATACATAAGCTCTCTCATAATAGAGGACTTACCCATCCCTGCACCACTTGTAAATGTTATTAGTTCTCCTGTTCTCATTCCATAAGTTTTCTCGTTCATCTTACTCCAAGGAAACAAACATGTCTCACAGTATTCCTCGGTGAATAATGAAGAACCTAGCTGTTGTAGGTTCATAATCCCTGCAGGAGTATAAGGTTGTGCTGACCACCAGGCTTGGTTAAAGGCTTGGCTTTTACCCATCTTTAGGTATTCGTTAGCATCCTTATACTCCAGAGAGACCACCTTGCACTTGTTCGGAGAAAACAATTGAGCAACTTGGTTGGAAGCTTTCCTTCCTTGTTCATCCATATCAAAACATATTACGATATTATCAAAGCTATCTAGATATTCAAAGGAAGATTTACAATCTCGTAAAGCTCCCCCTGCTCCTGTCTTGATAGAAACAGATGCCCACTTACTACCCATCAACTGATAGGCAGACATAGCATCTACTTCTCCTTCTGTAATAGTAACATACTTACCACCAGAAGGAAATAAATTCTGTCCAAATAATATAGCATCTTGTATAGAACCCTCAGTCCAC
>Ga0307488_10003106_pt1 | contig 13937 bp, 13 predicted proteins | sample SB02metaG_FD_202248 | JGI IMG/M metagenome (GOLD analysis project Ga0307488, IMG submission 202248) | Sea-ice brine microbial communities from Beaufort Sea near Barrow, Alaska, United States - SB 0.2 | ecosystem: Environmental > Aquatic > Marine > Coastal | place: USA: Alaska | collected... | reverse complement strand
TTATATCCATTCTTACATCTAGGTAATTTGGATGGCATATATTATAACTTTATATTAAATAAATATGTTAATTAGATTTTTTTGGTAGTGTACATGGTTTTCCAGTATTGCAACTAGGGGCGACCCGGGTTGGAAAACACAATTTATAGTATTATTTGATGCTTGAGTTCCTTGATAAAAATTACAATCATCTTGACTTGATATTTCACCACTTGGTTTTTTAATCTGACCGCATGAATCTGTATATGATCCATTACAAATATTAATTGGTGATGGTGATGGTGATGGTGATCCTGGTGGTCCTGGTGTTCCTGGTGATGGTCTTCTACCTCTACCTCTCCCTCTACTTTCAAATGTTGTATCAACAACAGTTATATCTACACCTGCAGTATCACTACGAGTTTCACAATTTGATCCACTAAATCCTTGCGGACACATGCACTTATAATTATTTTCATCTATATCAATACAATTACCACCATTTCTACATGGATTATTATTACATTTACTAGGTACTGATGGAGTAGGTGTAGGAGAAGGCACTGATGGAGTAGGTGTAGGAGAAGGCACTGATGGAGTAGGTGTATCATTTGAATCCATACTAAAATAAACTATTAATCCAATAATAACTATAAACCCAATTATTACAGCAAATGTTTTACCTGGATTATTCTTTAATTTACCGAATAATTCTCCACCTTCGAACCCACCTTTTTGAATCTTACTTATACGCTTACTTAAATTTATGCCATTATTTATACATATTAAATAAACAACAAGAAAAAAAATAGCAATCCCCAAATACATAATATTATATATATAATTTATTTTTGTAATTTAGTAATTATTTTATTATAATTTTTATGAATTTTATTTCGCTTTAATTTTAATTTTCTAAAATTGACTTTATCATATTTTTTAACAAATTTTCTTCTATCATTAATGTCATCAAATTTATCTATAGCAATTCGAACAAGTAATTCATCATTTTGCAAACTTAAGATTTTTTGTATAAAATCCATGATTTTATTCCATGATTATTTATTTTTAAAATAAATTAAAAAAATCAAATTATTTATTATATGCTAAAACCATCTAACATTTCTTGTGTTACTTTGCATGGTTTATGAGTATCTAATACATCAAGGACACTATTCATACCAATTCTTTGAAAACTTTCAATACAATTATCTTGGGGATTTTTATATAAATTATACCAACGATTTAAACCTACACCTCTAATTGTCATTTCTGGTCCAACTTGATTAGACCATGTTTCAACTTCAGGATTCAATATTTTTTTATTCTCAAATTCAACACTATCCTTTTGCTTAATTTTCATATCAATAGTTTTATCATTAAAATATTCATCAAAAACATCAACATTTAACTTGCTATTTAATCCCATTTCTATAGGTTTTGCACTAATACCACTTTCTAAATGTCGTATCATGGATACGACATCTTTAGCTCTATCATTTTTATATTCAAAATCAATATTACAAAAATTACTCATATATATATTAAATAAATATATTAAATAAATATATTATTTTAATAAAAACTATATGTGTTTTTATCATTCATTTTATTTTTTAAATCATTGTCTAATGTTTGACTAAATTCACCTTTATCAATATTGCCATCATTATTTAAATCATATTGATTAAATAAATCATCTTTTTTAAGGGTTATATTTTGTGGATGAGTATGAGTTGGGTAAATATGATGGGTGATATATCTATGATGCCAGGGTGCACTCCTATAATTACTACCACGATTTGGATTATGGTGATGTTGACCACCAACATTAAATAATTCAAAATTATATCCCAGTTCATAATGTAAAAATAATCCAACTACAACTATTATAATTATACACAATGCTAATCCGTTATTTGGTAATACATTTTTCGCCATTTATATTAATATAAATATTTTTAATATTTTATATTATATTTATATTTTTAAAACATTGTATCAATAATTCTTCAATAACATCAACTGTCATTGAATTACCTATTTTTTTCTTAAATTGATGATCTGAAATATTTTGAACGAAACCTTCTGTTGGAAATCCTTGCAAACTTAAATATTCTTTAATATTTGCTTTTCTATTTTTTGGAACACACCACATATTTGGTTGTGCAGTAATACAGGGTGCCCATTTATTTGAATTTGGAAACTTTGCCTTTCGAAATCCTATATCTATAAATACGCTATCATTGGGTATATTATTAAATAATTCATAATTACATTCTTTCTTTACCATTATTGTATTATCATTCAAATCTATAAATTCTTTAATATCTCTCATTTGTTTTTTTTTTGGAAATTCAAAATTATACTTAGATAAATTTTTTTGAATTCCAATAATATATAATCTGTCTCTACAATGTGGAATACCATAATCTTTACTATTTACTACTTTCCAATATACATCATAAATATCTAAATTTTTTAATATACTTAATATTTCTTGAAAATATTTACCATCGTTTAATGTTACAAGTGTTTTTACATTTTCTAATATAAATATTTTTGGTTTTTTATTTTGGATAACATCTAAACAATTATTAAATAAATTTAATCTTGGATCTACAGTAGTTTTAAATTTATTTGCTCTACTAAATGGTTGACAAGGAAATCCGGATATATATAAATCTATATCTGGAACATCATCTATATCACGTTTAGTCATATCTCCAAATATTACCCCTGGTGTATGATTATCTCTAATATATTTTAATGCATATTTGTCAATTTCAGATGAAAATACATGCTCAAAACTTAAACCATATATATCACATATCTTTTTTAATGCCTCAATTGGTGCTTCAATTCCACTACAATCTGTTCCAATTTTTATCATAATTATAATTATAAATTGATATTAAATATTTTAAATTAAAAAAAAATTATTATTAAGCTTCGTTTTTTACTTCGTTTCACATCTTTTTTCATAATCAATATTACGCATAATTTGTCTGGTAGGTAATCCACCTCTAACCCATGTCTTTTCACTATCTTCAGGAATAATATGATCCGTATTTTGAACTTCTTTTTTAAGTTTAGGAACCATGGGAGTATAATAATGTGTTAATAATGATTTACCTGCTAATGTATTACATGGTTTTTTAAGATCTGTTTTTTCACCGGGTTGTAATACGGATTCAACATCAACATCATATAAACCTCTAATATATGGTGTAGTTAAGGTTAATCTTTCATATAACTGATTAATGTAATTTTTATTTGTCAACTCTTCAAACTTTAGTACATTGTTTTGATCCATTAAGCAACCATTTTTTCCACCCTCATGACCTGCATTAAAATTAATACCAACTTGACTAGTTTGAATATCTCTAGATTTCTTTTGACCACAATCATTTGGTATAAAATTTGTTAATTCATATGCACCAACACTCATTGATTGAGCAGTACTTAATCTTTGGTTATAATCATCGCTATCTATATTATTTAAATTGTGTAATTTAGGATCACCTGTATCAACAAAATTACCAGAGCGTTCAATTTTAACATTCGGACTATAATCTAATATTTGTGGCATTATATTTATACTAATATATTTTATTTTTATGAAATAAATTATTAAAAAGATGACTTAAATATGTAAATTAAGCAGGTGAGGGTGGAGCAACATCTGCACTATTTCTATTTAGTCTGTTATGTAAATTATTTGCACATTGTAATCCATTGCCCTCTTTACATGTTGGTGGTGTCATATAACACCATTTAGCAAATTCAGTTTGCTTGTTCATCGCTTCAGTATTTGGCATTGTATACCATTGTCTTTGAGAATTTCTACTATTAAATAAATCATTTGAATCTTTAAAAACTTGTGAATCCAATGTTTCTTCAACTTTACGTTTAACACCTGGATTATTATATGTTGGGATTGCTTTTTTATTTTCATATAAATCAAATGTATTTTGGTTCATCATAGGATTATCTATTTCAGGAATTCTATAAACATCTGTATTTATTTCATCTATCATCATATCTATTTCACTTAAATTTGTACCGCTTTTAGTATTCATTAAACCTTTAAAATTATCATCTTGTTTGTCATCTTTGCTTGTCTTATGTAAATATACTGTAATGACTACAGTAATAAATGGTAAACATAAAATATTTTTATCCCTTTTAAAAATATATAATAATATACCATAATAAATTGTAAATCTTACAACTGCATTTAATTTACGATTAAAATCATATTCTTTCTTAGGAATTATTTCCATTAAATAATTTTTATCATATAGTATAGAAATATCTTTGAACCAAAATGGAGTTGACATATATATATTAAATAAATATATTAATTATTCTGTTTTTTCAACCTTAACATTATCAGTTTTTACACTTTTATGTTTTTCACCTTCAATTACAATTTTTTTTTCTTCTCTTTTTGCTAATTTCTTTTGTAACCTCGCCTGTGTTTCGTTTTGCGGAACAACTGGTTCTTTATGATCTAATTTTTCAACTCTTACATTTTTATTTTTTTTTGCTTCATTAATAGCATCTTTATCTGGTTGTTCAGATTGATCTGGTTGTTCGGATTGCTCTTGATTCATACTTTCTTGAAATTTCTTTAATTCAGGATTATTCATCATATTTTGAAACATTGGATTATTTTGAAAATCACCATATAAATTTTGGGCTTCTCCAGTTAACATATTTTCATCAATATCACCCTTTGCTATTTTTTCTTGAACTTTACTATTTATATTTTGGAATAAATTCATAAAATTACCAGGATTCATCATATTTTGCATAACACTTTCCATACTTTGTTCTCCTCCATCTAAATCTGGATTTGAACCTAACATTTCTTCAAAATTTAATCCTTCAGCAATTTCTTTTGCTAATGCTCCTATCCCTGTATTACTAAATATATCATTAATACCTTCTAATTCCGGATTAGTTTCTTTATTTGTTGTATTTATTGTATCAATACTCTCTTTTAATTTTTTGATTTTTTTTAAGTCTTTTAAATCTTTTTTATTTTCCTTATCAATCTCACTACTTTCACCACTTAATAAATCTTGTAATTCTTTACTTGAATTAAGGTTAATATTAATGATGCAAAAAGTTTGTAAATATTTCCATATTTCATCTTTTACACTATCACTTATATCAGTTTGCCATATTTTGTTTAGAGGAACCCCTTCAATTAAATCATCCTGAATAACAGTAATATCTTTATTTGTTATTTTTGTAGAATTTTTACCAATATTTTCCATAAAATTTTTTAAAACTTCACATTCATCTAAATCTAATGTTTCCGTATTCATAACACTTTCATACTTTTCATAAATACTGCCTTTTTCCTCGGGATACACTTCCATGATATCATTAATCATTTTTTTGAAAACTGATAATATTTTGTCATTTAAATCCATTTATATAAGTATTTAATATTTTTTTATATAATTAACGTATATTTAAATTTATATTATAAATTAGAACTACAATTATCTGCTACTAATGGTAAGCAATTAATATCTAATGGATTTAATGTATTACCTTCAATATTTAAATATCTTGTAGAGATTGTTTGATCCATAGATTGATATGTTATACAAGGAGCACTAGTAGTAATTTCAGTATGTCCTGGATTGCAACTTAAATTACAAGTAGACGCTTCTAATGTAGTTGGTATTCCATCTCTATACATAATACTTTTTGACCCACCTAATGTACATTCAGAATCATCAACCATATCTAGATTTAAATTTAAATTTTCACATTGTGGCAAATCTCCACACATATTTAGTTGAATATTTTTCCATCTACCTAATAAAATTGGTCCTGTATCTGGTTGTATAGGTTGAAAAGCTTCATCGGTTGATAAACAAGTAGCTAAATGTAAATGTATTTCTCTACCACTATGTTTATTTTTTAATGCTTGAACCAATTCAGATAATTTAAATACACGCTGTAAACCAAAATTAGTATATATTTCACTAAATTGCATATCACTTGTATTTAATGAATAATACGAAATATTGTTTCTATAATTTGGTTGATTTCTTTTATAACCAGATATTAATGTTGTTATATCTTTATTGTTTAAAAAACGTATATCATTTCCTAAACATTCTACTAATCCCATTTCTCCATTTATACCAGAAACAACTAATTCATTTGAAAATTGTATTTCATGAAAATCAATTGTAAAGTATTCATGCGGATTCCCATCTATAATATCATCATCACACCCCATCCCAAAATCAGCTGATAAACATTCACCTTGATCTATATATGTAAATAATGTAAAATTACTAGTAGGATCACTTAAAGTTACACTCGATTCGTGTGGTAATAAAACACCATGTGCTCTTAAAATATATTTTATGGGAGCTATACATTCATATCTTGTTTGAAAAGGTTGTCCTGTTGGAGATGATTCATATAATTTTACAGTTTCTCCATCTAATGTATATTCTTCTTCTTCTTTTAATAATCCATAACAATTATACATACATATTGTTCCATCTGTAGCATCATCACATTTTGTACTTTTATTTTGAACACTATAATCAGGTGGTTGATGTTCATTTAAAACAGATTGACATTTATACATTATAATATACATTATTTTTTAATTCATTTTCATACCTAAATCATTCCCTCTTTCCTTCATCATTCTTGAATAATCATCATCCATTAATTTTCCCTTTTCACTCTTTGTATTACCAGTATCCATTTGTGGTGTTATATCCCCTTCTGAATCTAACATTTCATACATATTATCCATACTTATATCTTTATCATCCTCTAATGAACAAAATCCCAATTCACATGACCCTCCGACACAAAATCCAGGCAATAGTTCATCGTCATCAACGGGCGGTCCATCCATATTTGATTTACTAGGCAACATATCATTATTTTGTTTCACATCATTTTGAATATTTCCAGGAACATTTAAATTAGTTTGATTACTCGATTGATTTAAATTTAAAGGATTCCCATTATGCATAGGACCCATATTTGTATTTGGTACATTTTTTGGGGGCATTAAATCATTATCTGATTCTGTCTGTTTACTGTTTTTTTGTATTAAATAATTTATAAATTTAAACAATTCCTCTCCAGGTAAAATTTTATCATCTACAACCATACATGGAACACTTGTAACTATTTTTGGATATGGATTGGTATGTACATCTATTACTGGAAATTGTATAATATCTTTATGTTTATGTAATAAAATTAATAATTCATGACAATATTCGCATTTTCTACTTATATAAATTTTTTCACTCATTTATTTATCATTAAATATTATATTGTATTTTTTTAAACAAATTATTTAAATATAATTTGAATATTTATATTATCTACAGTATTAATAATAATAATGACATCAAAAGATTTTAAAGTTAAATATACTGAAATTAATCGTGACAAAAGGGATAAACTTATAAATGATAAAACATTTAAATTTCAAGTAAAGGGTGATGAAAAATATGGTTTAGATAAAACAATTGTCAATGGTATTAGAAGGACATTATTAACAGATATAGATACAGTTGCATTTAATCCAGAAGATATTATTATATCTAAAAATACAGGTTCATTACACAATGAGTTTATTAAACATCGAATTTCATTAATTCCTCTAAAGATTGATCCTGAAAATTATTACCGCAATCTGTTATTTGAACTTAAAATTAAAATTGATGATAATCCAACAAAAAATGTTTATAATAAAGATTTCAATATTTATCCATTAAAAAGCGAATATCAAAAATTAATTGATGAACAACATAAACTTGAATTTGTTCCAGATGATATTAATATCTATAATAAATTACAAAAGATTTCAAAAGATTATTATGATTTACTAAATCCTTTATCTGATAAAGAAAAAGATGAAATATTTCAACCATTTGAATTTCCTAAAAAAAATTTTAATTATTTCCTATTAACTGAATTAAAACAAACTGGTTCAGATACAGATATTCAAGAATTAGATTTATATTGTGTTCCATCTATTGGAACAAGTCGTGAAAATGCTCGTTTTAATAATTTACCGACCGCTGTTTATAGTTTTTCAAAAGATGATAAATCATTTCAAAAACATTTAGCAGATAGAATCTTGATTGAAAAACCAAAAGATACAATATCATTTTCGAAAAGCATGAGATTACGGGATGGTGAAAGATATTATTATAAAGATAATATGGACCAACCTTATGTATATGATTTCACAATTACATCAAATCATTATTATGATAGTAAAACTGTATATATTAAATCAATTGATATATTAATTGAACGATTTAAAAATATAATTTTACAATCCGAATTAATGATTGAAAAACCTGAAGAATCATTGTTTTCATATGGTAGACTAAAAAATGATACAACATATCAATTAACTATGCTTAAACAAGATGATACAACAGGTAATATTATACAAGCACATATGGTAAATAAAATTTTAGAAGATGATAGTTTGATTCAAGTATGTGGATATAAAAAACCACATCCATTAACTGAATTAATCATATTTAATGTTATGATTAAACCTGATAATTATACAGAATTACAGAAAAAATCTTATATTATTAAAACATTTATAGATACATGCAATGACTTGATTGATTTACTTGATATTATGAAGAAAGGATTTAAATAAATATATAGTTCTCACTACTTACATGCTACATGTTCATGTGGTGTATAACACTGACATTCTCTTTTTGATCCCCCCAAAAAACATCCGTGCCCCGATACATCTTTTCCTTCATCAATACACATATCTTTATTACATTCACCATCACAAGATGGCGCACTACCACAAATAAATGTGTTTGGTTTAAGTGGATCTGGTAAAGGAGAAGGGATATAGCAATCGTCAGTAGGAGTATAATCCGGTGGACAGTGACATTGTACTTTTTTTCCAGACTTACATATATCAGCGTCTTTACGGTTGCCGTGACCATCCCAATCACTTACAGATATTTTATCGCAATTTTTGGGGCATGCGTTCGTCCCACAATCGCCGAACAACCATGATGGCTTCCCACACCATACTTCTTTAGGATTACAATATTCTAATTTATTTTCCCAATATGGAATAATAGATTTACATTGTGCACAATTATCATTATTGTATAAATGTTTATTACCAACTAAATTTCTACATATATTTTTATTATCTTTAGTGGTTTGGTCACACATACATTTTTTAGCTTCTTCTCCACAAAATTCATATCCGCCAATCGTGCCCTTACATGGTTCACCTTTACAAGAAAGGGATAAATCTTTTTTAATTTTATCAATATCCGGACTATTACTACAACTGATTAATATGTTTTGTATATGGTCTTCACACGATTTGTCACATTTTATGGGATGACCTTTGGGACAATTATTCTCATCTTGGCAACAAATCTCTTCTAATTTTTCAAGTTTAGCAATACATTCGGTTTCTGATTGACCACCAACACTAAACCCATCACTTGAACAACCACAACCACCTATTAGATAATACAATAAGAATGCTACAATTGCAACCATTATCACATGTATACTTTTTAAATCACCCACTTTAACCATTTTATAATATATTATAGATAATATTTTATAATAAATGTTAATCTGTCAGGTTCCATACTCATAATATATTCTTCTACTTTCCTATTATTAATTTTTTGTTTAGTATTTAGATAATTTCCATGTAGCTCATATACTAGCGGTTTTAGTTGAAATGGTATCTCTTTTTTTTCTAATTCTTTTTTGATATTTGCATTCACATATGTATCAAGTAAATCTCGTTTAAAGATATCTAATACATTATCATATTTTGTATAAATATTTCTATATTCCCCAAAATAATATAAATACATATCCTTAGTATTTTTAAGTGTATGACTACAATATTCAAATAGTTGATTATTACTATTAATTTTTAAATTTTTAACATTTTCAAAATCTGGATTAATAAATTTAAGTCGTTTGCCATTAGATTTAATTGTAAATCCTTTATAATTAAATTTAGATGGATCTGCAACATTAACAATACTACTAATTAATTCATCTAAACTATCGATTTTATAATCATTTACAATCTGGAATCCATTATATTCTTGTGCTTTATATATATTTAAATCAACCATCTGTAAAGTTTCCCTATCATATACTTCCACTAAAATACATTTATTCTCTGGAACAATTGATACATTGCGATTCTCAACATGTTGCAATACAAATGAATATGTATGATTTTTATTTAACCTTTCATAATCTATACTACATGATTCTTGAAACATTTGTTTGAATGATTTTTTCGACCATTTATTATTTAGACCAATATCACTTCGAGTAGATAGTAACCATTCATCATTATGAAAAAACATATTAATCATTGTTCCATCAAATAATTCTTGTATACAACAATTGTTAATATCAACTTCAGTAGTTAATAGATCTGCCTTAACGGGTGGAATAAATACTACTTTATTTGTGTTTTTATCAATTATACAACCTTTAAGATACCTTTCATATGTATCTGTATCAATGTTTTTTTCATATGGGTATTTAATTAATGTTAAATCATATTTATTGAAATTTTTAATTTTAAAATTACGAGATTTAAGATTGTCAATATAGTTTATATCGTCAAAAATAAAATTTTGAAGTTCCATCGTTATAAGATTAATATATATTTATGTTTTAATTTTAAGTAATTAAAATATAATAATTAATAATGGAGGACGAAAATATTATAGATTATGATGAAACAAATAATGTGTATGATAAAGTATTTGATATAGGTGATATGTTTTTAATAGTAATTGATGACAATGAATCAATTGCAAAAGTTAAAAATATAGAATATGATTTAAAAAATGTTACATTTGTAATAGATGAAATAGATGTCAATTTTAAAATAGATGACAATGATAATATCATATTAAAAACAGATGATTATACAATTATTGATATTGAAAAAATTATATCATTTGACTTTGAAGGGTTAGATTCAATGATAAATACACTATTAACTAGAGATATATATTCGGAATTAGAAATTAAAACCGAAGAGATTAAACAATATATTTATACCGATGTAGAAAAAAGAGAAAGTTTGATATCATCGTTAATTATTAGTATGAAAATATATGAAGATTCTTTTAAAATTAAGAATATTTCAAATATTTCACAGGTATTTATTGATATGATAGAAAACATGGATGATAAATCTTTGGAACAATTTCAAGAAATAAATGATTTCAACCGAGATAAAGTATTACCATACTGGTTGATACCGGTTGTAACAGATATAAAAAGATTATATTTGGATGACCCTGAACCAATTGTTGAAGATGATATATTAGTAGTAGACTTTATAGAAGAATATAATGAAATCGAAAAAATATATAATTCAGAAAATAGTTATCAAAATGTATTAAATATATATAATAATACAAAATATAGACCTTTGCAAAATTTATATATTGAAAATGGTCTAAAATTAGAAAAATATGAATATGATTATTTTAGATCATGTATTAATGAAAATACGTGTACTGGAATAAATGGACATTATAATATTGATACTAGAAGAAATAATAGTGGATTAAAAATACATATTAATGATACAATTAAAACGTTGATTAAAAGACCACCATGTAATATAACATCATTACTATTTTTTTCAGATGATATTAATATAAGATTACCATTTAATAATAATTCAAAAGTATTATCATTATGTGAAAAATGTATATTTATTGAAAATAATTATAGTATATTATCGAATCACATAAGAATAAATGGATTAAATGATATACTAGTTGATATAAATTGTAGTATAGATCCCGATGATATATTTGATTTTGATAGCAATAAAAATTATAATTCAAAAAATAGTTATTTATACAATATAAACGATAATGTTGATTTAGAAACGTTTAATATGATATTAGATAAATATATACCAAATCAAAATACAATATTAGATAAATATTTATATAGTGAATATTACGATATTTTATATAATTATAGCGATTTTAGTAAATTAATGATAAAATATAATTTAAATGTAGAAAATATAACACCAATAGATAAATCTAGAATCAATGATAAAATAAATAAAAATATTAAAAAATATATAAAATCATATAATTCAGCAAATAAACAAATAAAATATGATAAAGGACTATTAAAAAAAAATAAATATACGATTGTTGATAAATTAAAATTATTATTGGATTACATTAATAGATTAATTGACATTCCATATCAAAATAATTTATATGATAAATTTATTAAAAATTTTACAATACATAATAAATCGAATAAAACATTAGATAATAAATATAATAATGATACATTGTTATGTGAACATTATTTATATCAATGCAAGACACACAAAGATGATGAGGCATATCAAATATTAAAAAATAAATATGGTAAACAAATCGATGGGTCTATATATTGTAAAATATGTGGTAATTATTTAGATAATGTAGAGTTATCATTATTTGAAGGATTTAGTGATGATAAACCAAATTTTAAAGAAGCAATTGTAGAAGAAAGGGATGAATTAGAATTTACAGAATTACAAGAATTTATAAAATTATTAGGAAAACACATTGGTATAACTATAAATGATGAGGATATAATTGAAATAGCTAAATTATATGAGATGATAAATGATAATGTATTATCTGATTATCGATTTGATGTAAATGAATCATTTACTAGAAATAATCAAATGATTAAAAATATTTATAGCACAATAAAAGATGCAAAAAAGATACAAAAAAATATAATAAATATACAAAAATATATTATAGATACAAATAAAATAATATTTTTATATTCATGTATACTCATATATATTCAAACATCTATTCCATCATACAATATAAATTTAACAATAATAGATATATCAGATGATTCATATTTAAATAATCCTAAAATAAATAAACCTCTAATAAATAAAAGTTTAAATCTATTAAATAGATTAAATGAAATATATAATGAAAATGTAAATTTTAAAAATTTAGATAATTTTTTTATTGATGGAAATGTAGAAAGATCAAATGTTGACCCGGATGTTCAATTGGAAAATACAATTAAATACATATTAACACCATATTTTCCAAATATACGAAACAGAATAAATAAATATAAATTATATAAAGGATATTTTAAAAATGTATATTTAAATGAATATTGGCCCGTATATAGACCTTTACCTACAAATAAAAATATTGAATCAATTAACAAAATAATAAATGGCAGTATTATAGATAATAAAAATTATATAATATCAAATACAATATCAAAATATAATTTAGAAAATATATCTATGTTAGTAGATTTAAAAAAATCTGAAAATACTGAAAAATATAAATCAGTAGACATTAAAAATTTAGAAATATTAAATAATCGAGCATTTTTAAGATTATATGATTGTATCTTATCGCAATATGGATATCAACCAATAGATAAATATAAAAACAATTATATTGAACTATTAATAAATAGATTTTATGAAACATCATTTGATGGAACATCTAAAAATGCTCAATATCTTAAAACAATATTTAATAGATACAATTGGAAATCAGATGATAAAATATCTTTTAAAGAATTAAGAAAATTATTAATAGGTATATTTGAATATTGTAAGGATAAAGGCGATTGTATTAAATCATTAAGAATATTTAATCATATTGAATTATGGAATACAGTTCATTTAAATTTTTTAAGCACATATCCAAAAAGAAATTACCAATATGTATTTTTGGACCCAATACCAGATTTACCATTTGATATATTAAAAACACAAAAAATAATTGAGAAATTTTATGATATATATTGTTATGATATAAATGATAAAATAATTAAAAAAGGTAATTTAGATAAATATTATAGATCTATAT
>Ga0307488_10003105_pt1 | contig 13940 bp, 11 predicted proteins | sample SB02metaG_FD_202248 | JGI IMG/M metagenome (GOLD analysis project Ga0307488, IMG submission 202248) | Sea-ice brine microbial communities from Beaufort Sea near Barrow, Alaska, United States - SB 0.2 | ecosystem: Environmental > Aquatic > Marine > Coastal | place: USA: Alaska | collected... | reverse complement strand
ATGTAGCAGTTAGCCACACTAAGGTGTCTATCCTACGTCACGCAATTCCATTTAACGAAACACTACTTCTGTTCTCTGACCAAACCCAGTTCATGCTGAGTGCAGGTGACTCATTGACTCCAGAAACAGTGTCCATTAACCAGACAACTGAATATGAATCTAGTTTACGAGCAGAGCCAATTGGTGCTGGTGAGTATGTTTACTTCGCCACTAACAGAGAAGGCTACACAGGTGTGCGTGAATTCTTCGTTCAGGCAGATACTTCAAGCAATATCGCTATTGATGCGACCCTCAATGTACCTCGTTATATAAAAGGTAATGCCACAGCTTTAGTGTCTAACACTAACGAAGACATTATATTTGTACTAACTGACGGTGTTCACACACTGCCTACATGCTATGTCTATAAGTACCTTAGACGCGATGGGCAAGCTTTACAGATGTCATGGTCCAAATGGGAGTTCCCATATGCTGACCGCATCCTAAACCTTTCAGTGATTGAGTCCATAGCCTACTGGATTATCCAGCGTGGCAGTGTGATTAGCCTTGAGAAGATGCAACTGCAAGAAGCTCCTAAGCTGACCGCAGAAGGTAAGATGGTTTACCTAGATGCTATTGAATCTGGGACTGTACCTGCAACTGACCAGATAGCAGTGACTGTAGATGGTGAGAACTTCGTAGGGTATCCATACAACATGGCTTATACCTTCTCTACTCAATACAAGAGAAGCCAAGGTGCAGGTGGAAGTCAGGTGACAGATACTTCTGGACGCTTACAGCTTCGCCAATTCAAGCTTCTGTATCAAGAGACAGGTAAGTTCACTGTGACTACAGACACCCAAGGTATGTTCAACACTTATGACTTTGTAGGTAAGCCACTAGGCTTGCTAACACTTGGTCAGGTTGAAGAAGCTTCAGGTGAGTTTGAGTTCCCACTGCTATCTAAGAATGACCGAGTATCTATCGTTGTCAACAACACTTCACACTACCCGTGTACCTTCCAATCAGCAGAATGGACAGGTTACTACACTTCGAAATCTAGGAGAATTTAATGGTAGCTACCGTTCGATTAGCAACCATTGAGGATTGCAACAGGCTAGGACCTCGCTTGAGAGATGCTGATAAGCGAGAGCTTAAAGCTTCTTGTGGGTTAGGGCCTATCACAGCCTTGACCCTATCACTGCAATCTTCAGATGAGGCTTGGGTAGCTATTGATGAAGAAGGTGTTCCTATTCTGATGTTTGGCGTAGTGAATGCAGGTCAGGGTTTTGTAGGTGTCCCTTGGATGCTAGGTAGTTCAGGTATCTACCAACACACTAGGCAACTGCAAGCTCAGTGCCGCCAGTGGATAGACGTAATCCACCAAGATTACTCACTCCTCTATAACTATGTCCATGCAGAGAATCCTAAAGCTATACGCTGGCTTCAATGGATGGGCTTCACACTGGTTCAACTTGTCTCTGAATATGGGGTAGGTAAAGAACCCTTCTATGAATTCGTAAAGGTTAAATAAAATGTGCGACCCGATGATGATGGCAACAGTAGGGAAGATGGCAGGTTTTATGGAAAAACAGTCAGCCGCTGATGCCCAAAACAAAGCTGCACGTGATAACTACATGCAGCAAATCACGCAGAAATCCCTAGCTACTATGCAGGAACACACTGCGTCTTCCGACAAACTATTCCAAGACACTATCAAAGCACGTGAGGCGCAAGCTGGCTACGAGGCTTCAGTGGAAGGAATGGGTGGTTCTATTGTGGGTCGCCTTATACGCGACAAGAAAGCAGTGGAAGCACGTAACAAGAACAACATTGATACCAACTTCGAATACAAACTTCAGCAAACTCAATATGAGCTTGAGGGCTTGCGAGTCCAAGCTGATGGTCGTAGTAAGTCTGGTCCTAGTTTACTAGCGACAGGCCTAGAGATTGGTAATGACTACTACACAATAGGTGATGGTCAATACGACTAACAACACACACTAATTAAGGAATAAAATAATGGCGACTAATACTGGCATCGAGGTGACAGCACTACGCCCTGCGGCTCAAGCAGGAGACTTCTACGTCCGTCCTGACCAAACACCTTCTGGCATTGAACAGGGTCTTGCGAGACTTGCTGGAACTATGAGTGCAAAGCAGAAGATTGAAGATAAAGCGAATGCTGAGAATCTACACATCTCAGACTCACTTAATAATGCTAAAGACATCCATGACTTCAGTGCCTATGCACATGAGTCTGCTGGTGTTGTAGCCCACCTAAAGGAACTCCGTGGACGCTCTTATGCTAACCGCTGGCGTACAGAGACTGAGAATGCTTACAAGGAATTTGCAGCTAACTCAGACGAAGGTGGCGGTGACTACCATGACTTCATGTCTAAACGTAAGGCTGAATTAGCTACAGCGTTTAACGGTGACCGCTTCATGATTTCTGGTGCTATGGGAGTTATGAACGAAGCTGACCAGAATATGAGAGCTGTACATCGTCAGTTCTTAGACCAGCGTATGCGTGATAACACCAAGACAGAAGTCGAGAACCAAGTAGATGTCTACATGGATTCCTTTAAGAAAGGTAATCTACGTATAGTAGACGTGGCAGCTCAAATAGATGACGTAGTTCAAACAGCTCACAATACTGGTGGTATAACCAACACCAAAGGAAATGAAGCAGTATTCCTAGCAGTAGTTGAGAAGTATAAGACCACTAAAGACCCTAACTACATGCTCCTTGCAGGTAAGTTAAAGTTTGCCAAAGGTAAGCAAGGTGCTGTAAATACTAAGTCCGAAGCTATCTTAGCTCAGGCCTTTGAATACGTTGAGTATGAGTCTGAAAAGGAGCAGAATTCTCTAGATGCAGCTGAAGCTAAAGCAAAAGTGCAGGCGAAGGAAGATGGTTGGAAAACTTTAAATGATAAGTGGTTAGATGACCGCAACTACAATCCGACTAAAGAAGAGATGCAAGTCTTACTAAATGCTGGAGTCACACGTGCGCAGTTAAATTCTGCTCGTGACGCTTGGGCAGCTTCTGAGAACGATAGCTATACTGACTTTCATAAAGAACAATCTGCCTTGGTTATTGATAGAATAAATTCCAATATCTTTAACCCTAATGGTGTACCCGTTACATCTGAAATGATTCAGGACCTGTTGGGGAGTAAGAAAATACACCCTAATGATTTAGCTACAATCAATCAGGCTTTAAAGACAGCTCAGTCAGTTACTCCTCTTCTCAACCGTCCTGCAATTAATACGTTCAGGAAAGATATGGTTGATAAGTTAGAGAAAAGCTTCATGGGTATACAGTCTGCACCTAACTCAGCTGCGGTTGCCTCACTCAAAGACAGCTTTGACCGAGCGTTTATTGAACAGTTAGAGAATCACTATGCACAAAACCAAGAAACACCTAATGAAAATGAGCTTAGGTCTTATGCTCAGTTGGCTAGGAATGAAGCAACTGAAGAGCGTACAGTTGAGCAAGAGGAGCTGAAAGTTTCAAATAAACAAGCTGCTAAAGTTGAGGCAACTGTAACTGCCTCTGAAAAGACTATGGGTCGTTTCACTGAACCTGACGCAACTATGGAAGGTCTACAAGCTCTTTTAGGTACTAGACTTGGTAGGCAGTTGGCTGACGATTTAGCGGAAGACCCCTACATACTTGTACCTTTTAAGATAAAAGGTTATCAGGATAACTTCGGAAAAGTAGATGACAAAACAGTCATGATTCCTGTCCACGAAGTCCTTGAACGGACGCTAAAAGGTAGTAAAAAAGACGGTAATGGAAATGGGGCCTTCTATCTTTATACCCTGTTAATGCAACAGCAAAGGCAAGGACAATAAAGATGAGTGAACAACGTGCAGAATATTCTATAGAAGGTTTCGATGAGGAGCTTGATACAGAACAAGTAGAGAGCTTCTCGTATTCTCAAGAAGGTTTTGAGGTAGATGTTCCTGTAGAGCAACAGCAAGAAGACGCAGTTGTACAAACAGACATTGACCCTTATTCACAAGAGACTATAGACGAGGAAATACCCAACGCTATGACTGAGGATGATTGGCTTAAGGACGCGTCTTTTATCCAAGATGCTAGGACCTTAGCCAACCACCTTCCTATAATTGAAAAGAGTATAGGCGGCTCAGAGTATCTAGCAGACCAGCAAGGTCACGATGCAATGTTTAAACCTACTTTAAGTATTGAAGAAATGCAGGCAGGTATGGCTGCTGCTACTGAAGCTTATGTCCACCAAGATGCTGACTATGCCAAAGGAGCTATGGAAGCCATAGGGCAGATTCAATGGAACCTCAAGGACTTAGGCTTAACGGCTATGGGTGTGAGTGAGTGGCCTGAAGAAGCTCAGATGGCTCTTATACGTTCTATGAAACGCTACGATGAAATGCCTACAGAACTGAGGCATATCGGACGAGCCATTGGTGGTGTGGCAACTGACCCAACAACCTACTTAGGCTTTGGTGCTTTTGCTTCAGCTATGGGTAAGGTTGTATTAAAAGGTGCAGCTACCAAGCTCCTTCAGAAATTAGTAGCTACGCCTACAGGTATTGCAGCTCTTGAAGGTTCTGTTTATGCAGGTGGTGAAGACATACTAAGGCAAGGCATTGATAACAAAGGTGACTTCTCTAAGAATGATGCAGGTCAAACAGCGGCCGCCACTGCTTTCGGTTATGGTGTCGGTGGAACAATCGGCTTCACGCTTAATAAGTTCTTTGGAAGTTCACCTTCTAAGAAGGCTAATGACGAAGTTACTGATGAGCCTGTGTCTGTTACTGATGAGGTTCCTGAAGAACTTTCTGACCAAGCTGATGCTCTCGGATTGGAAGCTCCAACACCTCGTGAAAGCGTGGATGACGTTGAAGCTACTTTGGACACTGATGCTGTAGAAGGTGAATTATTAGATGACAACGGTACTCTACCTGTAAAGTCTGATACCAAACCTGAAGATGAATTCTTGGATGGGGAGACTGATTCTTACAATAATCCAAGAGACATGGACAGTGATGTTGGAGAGGATTATGACAATCTTTATAATGGAAAGAAGTTCCTCAATACGGATAGGCTAGAAACAATAGATGACGTTAAAGGTCTTCTTGAGTCAGGAGCTAGTCAGACAGCTAAGAAACGTCTAGGTCCTCCAGAGACTCTTGATGAATCAAGGCGTCTGGCTGATGAAGAAGGTATACGTTTCAAGGAAGAGACAGGTGGTGACATAAGTAAGATTCTAGGACAGTTCAAAGATGATGCAGGTGAGTTAAAGAGGATTCGTGGACGCGCTCAAAAGTTACGTGAGCTTAACGTTTCGTTGGGTGAAAGAATCATCGAGCTTGCTGATAAGCATGGAAAACAATTAACCTATGCAGAGGCCGCAGAGCTAATGGAGAAGGCTGCACTCTTTGCTAATACTATGGAAATGGGAGGTCTTATATCTCGTGAATTTGGACGTGGTTTAGGTAACTACCGTCTAATCATGAAAGGCGACCCTATGCTCATGGAAGGTCTTGTCACTGGAACTGCTTCAGCAGATGTCAATGCCTTAGTTAAGACTATTAAAGCTATGACTCAAGCAGGTAAAGGTAAGAATGCTAAAGGTGGACTTGACCTTAAAGACCTTAAAGGCGCTCTCTCTTCTAGTATGTGGAAGGATGCCACTAATGAGGTTATTAGATTCCGTTCAGCTATGATGCTATCAGGTCCTTCTACCATTGAAGCGGCTGCTTTATCTAACATCACCAGACTTTGGACAGAGCCTTTCTGGGAATGGGCAGGTAACATGGGAGCAGGTTCAGTTAAGAAAGCGGCCCGTCTTAGAGCTACGGCTCAATGGGCAGGTAATAAACGCTATGCCGCTGAATCTTGGAAGCTGGCTGTTAGAGCTTACAAGAATGGGCAGCACATATCTGACCCATTTGTTACCAAGGTTGAAGGTCAATCTGACAAGTCTCTTAACAATATGAGTTCATTAAGACGGAACGTATGGGAGCGAGGTGTTCACCAAGCTCACTTAATGCTTCTGTTCTTGGACGAAGGCGTTAAAGCACAACGGTCTCGCTCTATTATCTATGCTGATACAGTTGTTGAAGCAGCTAAACGTGGTATTGATAGTGACGCTAAGTTTGAGCAACTGCTTAATAAAAACCTTAGAAAGAAGATTGATAGTAACGGACGTATCACAGACAAGGAAGTTCTAAAAGAAGTCCGTGAAACCACCTTTACAGCTGACTTAGAAGGTAACGTAGGTGACCTTGCGAATATTGTAGCCAATGGCTTTGGAGGATGGGGACGCTTGATAGCTGTTCCGTTTATACGCGCTCCAATAAACATTGTGTCTGAAGGTCTAATGTATATTCCTGGTTCTAAGCTGTTCAGTCAGAAGCAACAGAGAATAGATAGAGAAGGTACTCTCGCAGAGAAAGCTAGACTCAAAGCTCGTAGATACCTAGGAGCTGCTTCAATTGCTGGCCTATGGTATGCAGCAGAAGAAGAAGTCCTGTCTGGCTCTGGCCCTTCTGATTACAAACTACGTCAAGCTTGGGTAGATGACGGTTGGCAGCCACACTCAATAAGAGTAGGGGACGAGTGGGTTAGTTATGCCAAGCTTGGTCCTTTCAGTCTTCTTCTAGGAGTTGTGGCAGACGTTAACTATGTAAGTAAGATGGATACTAGCAACACCAATGTGGAAGACAGCCTTTCTCAAACTATGGGAATGTTGATGCATGTTGTGGCTAATAACGTCTTGAATAAAGCTTACTTCCAATCTATGCAGCAGCTAATGGATGCTGTTCAGGACCCTAATGCTGGTCGCACCTTTGTGGATAGCTGGCTTCTTTCATTCACGCCAAACATCTTGAGTCAGTTAAACCAAGACCCTAACGTCAGGGAAGCTAACACTATTCTGGAGAAGCTCCAGCGTAGACTTCCAATAATCTCAGAGTCCCTAGGAAAGCAGTATGATTTCTATGGGCGTGAAATTATGAAGCCTAATCACGACATCCCATTCTATGGATACATGTTCAAGAATTCGGAGATAGTGAGAGACCCTGTTGGTGAAGAAGTCTTCAGGCTTTCTGAAAGCTTGGATAGGTCAATACTAGATAAGCCTCGTTATAACCTTGGTATAACCAACACGGATTTCCGTGATGTGTATGACAAGGATGAGACTGAATCTGTGTATGCAAAGTACAACAGGGTTCTAGGTGAGACTACAGACAGTCAAGGCAGAACTCTACACGAAGCGTTGAAAGATTTAATAAACAGTAATGAATACCAATCAGCTCCTCATTCAATCGAAGGTGACATAACATCACCTAAAGTTAAGATGATTAAGTCTATTGTTACAGGCTTTAGAGGTCAGGCAAAAGGTATCATGTTTAATGACTCGCCTGCATTTATGCAGCAGATAAACGACCGTGGTGACCGTATCCAAGAAATCTTTAAGTAACCAACCCTAAGCCCCTCACTCGAGGGGTTTCTTTTATTTAAATTCTTAAAACATAGAGAAACACTATGGCCTTATCCTTTGTGCAATACACAGGTGACGGGGCTACTTCGACCTTCAACGTGACATTCCTATATCTATCTCAAATAGATGTAGTAGTAACTGTTGGTGGCGTAGCTAGTCCATTCACATGGCTTGACTCAAGCCGCATAGAATTTACCACAGCGCCTCAATTAGGTTCTGTCGTAGATATAAGACGTACAACCAACCGAACAACACGTAACGTGGACTTCCAAGATGGTTCTGTACTCAACGAATCAACACTTGATGCAGACAGTGGTCAGCTATTTCATCTAGCTCAAGAAGCCTTTGATGCTGCTGACGAAGCTATCAAGTTAACCCCTGAAGGTGTCTTCGATGCTGAAGGTAGAAGGGTAATAAACCTTCCAACTCCTACCGAAGACAATGATGCGGTATCTAAATCTTATGCTGATGGTGTACGTGCTGACTCAGTAACACGTCATGACGACATTATTAGTAAACATACAGAAGTAATCATCAACGCTAGTGACGTTACGCAGATACGTGACGAGCTATACAGCTTAACCACTACCTTAACTTCTCTACCTTATGGAGCCACAGGCTCTGTTAACTACAACGCTGATACTGGACTTCTTACCTTCTCACTATCTGAAGGTCCTCAAGGCCCAACAGGTGCTACAGGCCCCTCTGGTTCTACAGGTCCTCAAGGTCCTGATGGTCCTCAAGGTGTTATCGGTCCTGAAGGTCCTCGTGGTCCTCAAGGTGAACTAGGTAACACTGGTGCAGTAGGTGACCAAGGTATTGATGGTCCTCAAGGTGTCACAGGTACAGCTGGTCCAGTAGGTCCAACAGGTCTCCAAGGTGTCATCGGTGATGAAGGTCCAACAGGTGCAACAGGCGCTACAGGTTCTCAAGGCCCAGTTGGTAATGATGGCCCATTAGGCCCTACAGGTTCTACAGGAACTAAAGGTTCTACAGGTGACACAGGTGCTACAGGCGCTATGGGTCCTGAAGGCCCTATAGGTGCAACAGGTTCTACAGGTACACAAGGTCCCGTAGGTTCTACAGGTTCTCAAGGTCCTGTCGGTGACGATGGTCCTCTAGGCCCAGTAGGTTCTCAAGGCCCTATAGGTTCGATAGGTCCCACAGGTTCTCAAGGACCTGAAGGTAATGATGGCCCAGCAGGTCCAGTAGGTCCACAAGGTGTCCAAGGAATAACAGGCGCTACAGGTTCTCAAGGACCAGTAGGAGATGACGGTCCACTAGGCCCGACAGGTAACCAAGGTCCTACAGGTTCTACAGGTAACACTGGTCCAACAGGACCTCAAGGAATCCAAGGTGACTTAGGTAATAAAGGACCTGATGGTGACCAAGGTTCTATAGGCCCCACAGGAACTACAGGTCCAACAGGTCCTCTAGGTCCAACAGCATTAGGACTTGCCTTCGGTCAATTCAGTATGGACCCAGTTACAGGAATGTTATCCGTTGATTACTACGGTGCAGCAGACGACCAAGACTTTTCAATCAATTCAAACGGTGAACTAGAGGTAACAATCTAATGCCAACTTTAAATATAGGCAAGGTACGCTTTGCTTTACAGGGTACATGGGATTCGGCAACTGCCTATGAAACCTTTGATGCTGTTAAATACAACGGTAGTACATATGCTGCTATACAGCCATCTGCTGCTGGTACAGTTCCTTCAGCCCAGCCTACAGTTTGGCAGCTGATTGCTGAGAAAGGTAATGCAGGAGCTACAGGTGCTACAGGTAATGTAGGACCACAAGGAACTACAGGAGCTACAGGTGGTGTAGGACCACAAGGTCCTGACGGTGATACAGGTCCACAAGGACCCACAGGTAACACAGGTCCAACAGGTGCTACTGGTGGTGTAGGTGCTGATGGCCCAACAGGTAACACGGGTCCTCAAGGCCCTATGGGTAACACAGGCCCTACAGGTTCTACAGGTGGAACAGGTCCTCAAGGTCCTGAAGGTGACCAAGGTGTCCAAGGTCCCGTAGGCAACACTGGTCCTACAGGTTCAACAGGTTCTACAGGAGCTGACGGAGACACAGGTTTAACTGGTCCTCAAGGTCCCGTAGGAGCTATAGGTCCTTTAGGAAACACAGGAGCTACAGGAGCTGATGGCGACACAGGTTCAACTGGACCACAAGGTCCCATAGGTAACACTGGTCCAACAGGCGCTACTGGTGGCACTGGTCCAACAGGAGCCAGAGGCCCAACAGGTAACACTGGACCTCAAGGTAACGCAGGAGCTGATGGTGATGATGGAGCAAGAGGTCCTACAGGTTATACGGGTCCTCAAGGTGCTACTGGTTTAACAGGTTCTCAAGGTGGTACAGGTTCTCAAGGACCAACAGGACCACAGGGTGATACTGGACCAACGGGTTCTACAGGTCCTCAAGGTGGTACAGGTCCTCAAGGTGGTACAGGTAACACTGGAGCTACAGGTCCTCAAGGTGGTACAGGTTCTACAGGTGCTAGAGGAGCTACAGGGCCAGCAGGTTCTAATGGCTCAGATGCTGCCTTCCCCTCTGGTATTATCACTATGTGGTCAGGCTCTAATGCCTCTATTCCTTCGGGATGGAACCTATGTAATGGTAGTAATGGTACTCCTGATTTACGCAATCGCTTTATTGTAGGTTCAGGTTCAAGCTACTCCACAGGTAATACAGGTGGTGCTAGCTCAGTTACCTCTGCTGGTTCTGTTAATGCAAGTGGTTTAGCTGCTGGAGCAGCTACGCTTAGTACATCTCAGATGCCTAGCCATAATCATATGCAGACTTCAACATCGATTGATTCAAACAACTGGAGTTTACGGGCAGGCGGTCAAAGCCTCGGTAAAGCATATCGAGGTCTTTATAATACAAGCGCCACAACTAATACAGGTGGCAATGGCTCTCACAGTCACAGTATGTCTGGTAGTGCTTCATTCTCAGGTTCATCAACAGAGAACAGACCTCCATACTACGCCCTTGCGTACATTATGAAATCTTAGAATAAGGAATATATAAATATGACTACATTAACAGTAGTTACAGAAGATAAAGTAATCGTTTTAGATGGAGAAGCCTTAAACAATGATTATGTATTCCCAAGTAACCTATGGGCTATCCAATGGAATGGCTTAACAGGTGAGGCAGAGTGGACTGATGGGCCTAATACTCCCGTTGAGTTAGACTTTGTTCAGCCTTACATAGATGCTTGGCAAGTAGTTAAAGATGCTCAACCTATACCTGAAGAGCCTACAGCTCAAGAGGTGTTAAATGCTGAGTCACAAGCTTACCTCACTGAAACTGATTGGTACTTAACCCGTAAGTTTGAGACAGGCGTAGCAGTACCTCAAGAAATCCTAATCAAGCGTCAAGAAGCCAGAGAAGCTATCGTATAAGGATTACTAAGCAATGGACCCATCAAAAGAAGCTCTCACAAAGCTAGAGTGGCGTGTGGATGCTCACGAAACTGACATCACCCTACTCAAACAAACTTCTGGTGAACTCAAGACTACCCTAGACTCCATCATCGAACTACTCAGGCAAATCAAATGGATTGCCGTAGGAGCTGGTGGAGTTGTATTCGCAGACCAAATAGGTCTCATGGGTATCCTTAAGCTAGCCACAATATAACTAGGAAAAACTAAATGGCATCTCTCAATCCCCTAGCTGGGATTGCAGGGAGTGTCATGGAAGGTCTTGATGACCTCTTTACGTCTGACGAAGAGAAGGCAAATGCCACTCTCAGACTCACAGAACTTCTCCAGAAACCCCACAACTTACAAGCGATGGCAAACATTGAAGGTGCTAAACATAGCTCCGTGTTCGTTGCTGGCTGGAGACCTGCGATAGGTTGGGTATGTGCAATTGGTCTTGGTTACCAGTTCCTTATCCTACCCTTTGCTGGACTTATCAACGCATTCTATGCACTTCCCGTAGCACTCCCCGCTATTCAAGCAGCAGAACTATCAACTCTCGTAATGTCTCTCCTAGGTCTAGGCGGTTTACGCTCCTATGAGAAAGCAAAAGGACTCACGAAATGAGTAACAAACGATTAGACCAAATAATGTCCGAACTCCACGAGGAGCTAGCTAATCAATTGCTAGGACAGGTCATGGCTGGTGACACTACCGCAAGTATTCTTAACGTAGCCCGTCAGTTTCTTAAAGACAACGGCATAGATGGTGTACCTACCCAAGGGAACCCTCTAGACAACCTCATACACGCTCTTCCTGACTTTGATGAAGACGAACTTCCACTTAATCACTAGGTAACCTATGGCTACACCTACTACTACTCTGGTAGACAAAGACCCAATCAAGAAAGACTTCCGTAAGTTTCTATGGATAGTATGGTCCACTCTAAATCTACCAGACCCCACACCAATCCAGTACGACATGGGCAGTTATCTACAGACAGGCCCTAGGCGCTGCGTGGTAGAAGCCTTCCGTGGTATAGGAAAGTCTTGGATTACCTCAGCATACGTGGTGTGGCTTCTTTACTGTGACCCTCAACACAAGATTCTCGTAGTATCAGCCTCTAAAGAACGTGCTGATGCCTTCTCTACTTTTACTAAGCGCCTTATAAATGAAATCGAACTCCTCACACACCTTAGAACTAAAAATGGTCAGCGTGATTCTGTTATTGCTTTTGATGTTGGGCCAAGCTTACCCGACCATTCCCCAAGCGTTAAGTCGGTGGGTATCAACGGTCAGCTCACAGGTTCTCGTGCTAACACAATAATCGCAGATGACGTGGAAGTGTCCAATAACTCTGCCACCCAGACTATGCGTGACAAGTTATCCGAAGCTATCAAGGAGTTTGACGCTGTATTAAAGCCCAATGGACGTGTGATTTACCTAGGTACTCCACAGACTGAGATGTCTATCTATAACCTCCTGCCAGAACGTGGCTATGAGATACGTATATGGCCCTCTCGCTACCCTACGGACAAGCAAGCGGCAATGTATCAAGGAAGATTAGCGCCTTTCATAGAGCATCGTAGAGCCGACCAAGCAGGTATGCCTACAGAGCCTGATAGATTCACTAAGATAGACCTAATGGAGCGTGAAGCTTCCTATGGTAAGGCAGGTTTTGCACTGCAATTCATGCTGGACACTACACTCTCTGATGCTGATAAGTATCCTTTGAAGCTAGCTGACCTATGCGTAGCTGCTCTTAACCCTAGGAAAGGTTGGGCTGACTTAGCGTGGGCCTCTGGACCTGCACAGATTGTCCAAGACGTTCCTGTCGTGGGCTTCACTGGTGACAAGTTCTATAGACCCATGTGGTTCTCTGATGAGATGTACGAGTACACAGGTGCTGTACTTGCTATTGACCCTTCTGGTCGTGGTAAGGACGAGACAGCCTATGCAGTCGTTAAGATGTTGAATGGTTATCTCTACGCTACCCAATGTGGTGGTTTCAAAGGTGGCTATGATGACCTGACTCTAACCAAACTAGCGAACCTAGCGAAGATAGAGAAGGTCAACATGATTGTGGTAGAGAGTAACTTCGGTGACGGTATGTTCTCCAAGCTACTAGCCCCATTCGTGAACAAGGCTCACCCAGTGTCCATCGAAGAAGTCAGACATAACACACAGAAGGAAGTCCGTATCATCGATACGCTTGAACCTGTGATGATGCAGCATCGTCTTATCATTGACGAGAAGCTGATTAAAGAAGACTACGAGAGCGCCCCAGAACCTTCGTACAGTTTGTTCTACCAGATGACTAGGCTGACTAAAGACCGTGGTGCAATCATCCATGACGATAGATTAGAAGCCCTAGCGATGGCAGTTAACTACTGGACTGAACAGATGGATGCGGACTCAGAGACTATAGCTGCCCAACAGAAGCTCGATGCTTTCAATGGGGAGATACAGAGGTTCATGGACCAAGCTGTTGGTGGTGGTAAAAGTGTCGGTGATAAGTGGTTCTGATGCTCCGCTGACACGCCCCATAATGGTGCAAATAATTAAATTGCACTATAGGGGTGACAGATATAAGGAGACTCTAGGGTATCTTTAGTATGCCTCAAAGTTATCTCTACGTCATAACCATCATAGATAACTATATAAGTATATCTCTAGTATATCTAAAGACAAAGCTACACCACCCTATAAGCATCCTACAAGTTACAACCAATGCAATTGATAAGTGCCATGCCGTTGAGCATCTCACTTAGTCATCATTAGACATTGAGTTTGTACGTAGGGTGCTTTTTTTTCTTTCTACTTGATTGTTGAACGACAAACTAAATGCTCTATGTCCAGAACGAACGTAGTGATTGTTAATCGGTAAACTTCATTGCTCCTTTAGCTATCTATATGCTATCTATATGCTGGCTATATGCTAGGGGTTTATGGAGTTCTTAATGAGTTCTTAATGAGTTCTCTGGGAGTCTCAAGGATTCTCTGGGAAATAATTTGGGTTAAAA
>Ga0307488_10003103_pt1 | contig 13946 bp, 12 predicted proteins | sample SB02metaG_FD_202248 | JGI IMG/M metagenome (GOLD analysis project Ga0307488, IMG submission 202248) | Sea-ice brine microbial communities from Beaufort Sea near Barrow, Alaska, United States - SB 0.2 | ecosystem: Environmental > Aquatic > Marine > Coastal | place: USA: Alaska | collected... | reverse complement strand
ACGGAAAACTGGAAAAACAGCTACTACTGACCAGTGAAGATGAAATCGGGGAAATGTCCCAATCTATCGAAACCTTGCGCCTGGACCTGGTGGATATTTGCCAGGGTCTGGATTCTACCCAACAGGACTTGGATAAGGTTTGTTATAGCCTGGTCGACAGCGCAGGGGCGATCAGTCAGGGCGTTACTGAGCAAAATACAGGTACCACCAGTGTACAAAGCGCCGTGCAAGAATTATCTCAGGTGGGCCAAGCGATATCGGACTATGCTCATCAGGCTGAAGACTCGGCGGAAAAAGCCAGTACATCCGCTGATATCAGTATAAAGGTGATGCAACAAACCATTGCGACTATATCCAGTTCGTCCGAGCAGATTGACGACACGGCTCTGGTGATCATGCAGCTCAACGAAGATGCCCGTAAAATTGGCTCGGTGCTGGATGTTATTAACGGCATAGCCGAGCAGACTAATTTACTGGCACTCAACGCGGCAATAGAGGCCGCCCGCGCTGGCGAGCAGGGGCGGGGGTTCGCGGTGGTGGCTGATGAGGTGCGAAACCTGGCGGCCAAAACGCAACATTCCACCGAAGAAATTCAGCAGATGATCGCTAATGTGCAAAAAGGCGCAAGCAATGCAGTTGCTGCGATCAATCAGGGTAAAGAGCAGACTCAGCAAAGCGTCGATAAGGTTCTGGAGGCCGACGGACATCTCAAAACGGTCACCAGCAGTATTGAAGCTATTGCCGGGCTTAATGCCCAGATTGTGCATTCGGTCGCCCAGCAAACCAGCGTAACGGAACAAATGTTGCGCCACCTTGAACAGTTGAGCAAAATTGCCAAATTAAATGGTGTGCATGCCGATTCCTGTGACGAAGACAATCAGACCTTGATGGATGTCAAAGACCGGATGGCAGTGATTATTGCCAAACTGGTGCGCTAATCACACTGGCTCACGAAACAAGACTGACTATTGCCTGGCATCCGCGGGCGAGCAACTAAATATTCATCAGGCTCAACGCCAGGGTATATTATCAGACCACCTGAAAATGACCGATGGCATATACTAACTGGCAGGTTATCAAACAAAATTAACGATTGAGATATTGGGTAATGATTAAAAAAATTATGATGCTGGTTATACAGGGATTATTGGCTATCGTGCCGATATCGCTGACGACCTACGCTCTGTATTGGCTGATCAGTACTGTGGAATTGGCTCTCACCCCTATTATTCCAGCGCATTTATATTTTCCAGGATTAGGTCTGGTCACCGGCATACTGATTTTATTTGTGGCAGGCTTAGTGGTTAATGCCTATGCGGTACGGGTATTGTTGCGCTGGAGCGGTAACCTGTTTGAACACATCCCCCTGGTAAAAACCTTTTACGGGACTATTCAAGATGCGGTCAACCTGGTGAACGTCGGTAAACAGCAGAAAATGCAATCTGTGGTGTCGGTTGAGATCAGTGAGAGTATTCACCTCATTGGTTTTGTCACTAATCATGATGGGGCGCATAGTCTGTTTAAAAACAAAGAAAAACTCGGCGTATATATTCCCTTTAGCTATCAAATTGGTGGCTACACTCTATATATAGATCGTAACAAAGTTACGCCATTAAATATCGACGTGGAAACCGCTATGCGTATTGCCCTGACCGGAAGATCCAAGGCAAGTGTGGGGGATAACGCTGTCCCTCCTTCTTAGCGGCTGCACCTGCTGGCAGCTTATCTTTTGTCTGTTTTAAGGCCGCCATTAAAGGCACCTCATTACGCCATTTGTTTTTTGAGTATGAAGTATTATCTATAAAGGTCGTGCGTAACTTTTGCACTGGTTGTGAAAATTCTACCCATCGCCGCACCCGCCCCAGGCTTGGTTATTGGGCATTGATGCCGCCGAATCGGCTACATACCTGTTTGATAAAAAATTGGGCATTTGGCATAAAGTTTGCTGTAGATCAAGGCAGTATCTGGGGAATATGTTTATGCTGCACGGGCAGTGAATCACCCCCTTACAGAGGGTTTGGAGAGAAAAATTTCTCCCAACACTTATGTTGTCAGAGTTATTCTGACTAACTTGCCGAAAGCCAATTTGGTTAGGGCATATAGCTTGAAGGAAATCATAATGGAAAATGTAAAGCAAACCCCAAGTAGTAATAATACAGATGAGCTGCTGTCAAAAAAGGCGCAACACGCATTGCACGACTCGGTTGATACCGTAGCTGAGAAGGCCGCTAAAGCGGAGCAGGCTATACGTGACAAGGCTCATCGTTCTGCAGAAGCTATTAATGAAACTCAGGATAAGCTTAAAAAACAGTGGGCTGGTTCAGCTGTTGGACGTTTCGCGGTGGAGAATCCAGTTGCTACCGTGGGTATTGCCTTCGCTGCGGGCATGTTAATTACCTCGTTATTCCGCAAGCGTTAAGACTGATGACGGCGCCAGACAACAACCAAACCAGTGAGCAACCAACCGGGTCATCATCTGTTGACCTGGTAACGGAGATCATTATGGCTGCAACGGATGCAGTCGAGCGCTACAAGCAGCAATTGCTGCTTGGTAAAGCCCTTGCTGGTCGTGAATGGCGGTTGTCGATGCGGGCATTAGTACTCGTGCTGGCAGGCGTGTTGTTGTTAGTTGCCGTCAGTTCAACTATCTGGATAACCATAAATGTGGTGTTGGCACTGAGTATGTTCAAACTAGGCATTCATTGGGCATGGATAAGTACGGCGATGATGTTACTCAATATTGGTGCTTTGGTGGGTATAGTGAGCACTGTTCGTGCTTTACTTAAGCAGGTGAGCCTGGGCAGAAGTTGGTCAGCTATTACCATGAACCTTCAAGAGCCAAGCGTATCTGGCTCGGCGGGAGAGTGACTATGTTAACCCGATTACTGCTAGGACGTCGCTTGCAAGATGTGGAAGGACTTGAACTGCGTGCCTTGAGTAACCAGCAGGTTATTCAAGGTCGCAAAGAGGAAATAAAAAGTGCTGCAGTTGCCTTATGCGAACAACCCATTACGCCTATTGTAGCATTCGCAGCCGGGGGAGTAGCGGGTATGATGTCCAATAGCAGAATATCCCCTGTTGCTATGTTGACGCGCATAGCCGGTTTGGCCAAATTATTTTAGAGCGTGCAGCCCTGTTCCAGCCACGCTCTAAGCCAGTTATTGTGGATATTACCACTGTCGGAGTCACCAAGCTTACCAAGGCAATATTCCTCTGCCATTTTCGGTGACTCCTTTTTTATTCTGCTTTTTATTCTGGGTAGGTGAACAACAATAGCTGATCATGCTTTGCTGGTGAGCTTCTACCTTGAATCTGGGGAGTTGTTTTGAAAACCGTTATCATGGATGTCCTGTTAACTGTGTGTTGGCGGTCGTCAAGGTCTGCTTTTTTAACCACCATAAGGTATACCAACCTATGATCAGGCCTGATATCACATTAGCAACGGCAATCCCGTAATAAACCCCTTTAATATCGAAATACGCCCCGGCTATGACACTCAGTGGCACGTACAATAGTGCGGTTCTAAATAAGTAATAACCCAGTGAACTTATGGGGCGACCCAGTGCATTAAACGCGGCTGCTGAGACAATCACAATGCCATACCCCCAAAACCCGACTGTGACGATACCAAGATAGCTGGCAGACTCTTTTGCCACTGCAACATCAGAGGCTAATGCCTGGCTGAAGGGTTCAGCCAAAAAATGAAGTGAAACCAGAATAAATACTGACCAGATACAGCACATCAAGTAACAAGATTTAACCGCTTGAAGCACTCTATTCTTTTTATTAGCGCCCCAATTTTGCCCCACTATAGGTGCGATAGAGGCAGACAAAGCAAACATCGGAATACAGGCAAAAGACTCAATTCGCGTGGCTACGCCAAAAGCAGCAACAGCCTCAGCACCAAAAGTCGCAATAACACTGGTGACTATAGTGACGCCAAAAGGATTAACCGCACTACCAACACCTGCCGGTATCCCAACTTTAAGGACTTTTTTACAGGATTGAATAATTTCAGATAAGGCAGGCACCAACAAAATAATCATTTTTTCCCGGTAGTAGGCAACGTATAGAGCCAATAGCAGAGTAAATACTCTTGCGATGAGTGTTGAGTATGCCGCACCTTCAATGTTAAAAGCAGGGATGGGACCCCAGCCAAAGACTAAAATGGGCGTCGCTATTATATTAATAACCGCCGCACCAATCATGATAATGCTCGGCCACAGGGCATCACCCACGGCCCGAATAATGGCATTAGCAACCATAGGAATGACTAGAAAGGGCATGGATATATACCAAATCCACATGTAACGTTCAATCATCGAAAGCACCTCGCCTTGTGCCCCTAATAGCATAAACAAAGGCTCGATGGTCAACAGGCCAATGATTGAAATAACCACCACTATTAACGTCGCAACAAGTAAACTATCGGTCGACAAGCGTTTAGCTTCTTTTTCGTTTTTAGCGCCAATCGCTTGTGAAACAACTGCCGCCGCTCCCGCCCCTAGGCCAATGGCCAAACTTGCGATGGTAATAGTAATAGGGAAGGTAAATGACAACGCAGCCAGTTCGTTAGTGCCAAGCTTACCGACAAAGTAGGTGTCGACAATGGACACAGACATAGTGGCCATGATGCCGACCACCATGGGCAAGGTCAGCACAGCAATGGCCGTCCAAAGGGATCCTACCGTTAAATCCCGAGAAGATTTACTCATGGCGTTCCTTATGTTTTCCGAACAACCCACATGTGATGTGACAAGATGAGCAAAAGGACTGTTTACGTAAAAAAACTCGGATCGGTGCTGTTATTTAGTGAGATAATTTTAGAGACACCAGATATCTTGATTATCCCAACTTCTGCACACACTGTACTATCCAGTTTTTCAGCTGCTCGTTATTAAGGGTGTTTTCTTAATTCCTTAATTCTGGTGGCCTGTGGGATGCAGCGGACGTGACCACACATCCTGATGGTGCATATTATTTCCGTCTAATACCGATGGTACGACCTATATTGTCAGGCCGGTTGAGATCGGCCTGAGCATTCGCCTTAAGCAGAATTTTTTCTGCGATGCTCGCAGGGAACTCGCAGCTTTTACGGGCCTTAAGATCCACACACATCACCATCTGCTCAAATGTCGAAGCCAGATATTCGGTCCCATCTTCGTTCTTTGCATACATCTCTAAATAGAGGTGCAGGCGCTTGTTATCATGATCCAACAACTGGGCGCGCACTTCGACGGGTTGATCCAGTACGACTTCATTGTCGTAGGTGACATGATTTTCCAGCGCCATCCAGGAGATCCCGGTTTTTTGAGTCACAGTCTCACCCAATCCAAGATCGGCAACCAATTTTTCTCCTGCCTTATCGAAAATCAAGACATAGTAAGCAACATTCATATGGTTGTTGTAATCAAGCCACTCGTGCTTGATATGAGTGCTGTAGATAACGGAAGCTCTGTTATTCATTGAGATATTGACCAAGGGACTTAGCAGGTCATCCATGATAACTGAACTAATAATTTAGTTCTTCTGAAAGGCGTTATCATGGATGTCCTGTTAATTTGGGACATCCACTTTAATTCCCCGTGAATTACCATGGGTGTCCTGTTAGCTAATGTCTGGGGAGGGGGTTAGATTTGCACCAACGAGGTTTTAGGTACCACTAATTCATACCGTGTATTTCGACCAGCCCCTGGCAGATTGGCCAAAATGCCTTTTTGCTGTAAGTCTGTCAAATCCCTAGTCGCGGTTGCCTTAGAGCAGCCGTTCAGGTTTTGGAACTTCCTGTTGTTAATTCCTTCCTTAAAGCCAGCCACCCCAGCTTCAAACATTTTATTTATAAGTTTTTCTTGGCGTTTGTTCAAAGACGTAGTGTCATGCAATTGCCAAAACATGACTTTACCTATGACAAATGAGACTTCTTCAGAGGCTTGAACTTGGGCGCTAGCCACTATGCCAGCAAAGTAATCCACCCATTGGGTGATATCCATATCTGCTCGGCTGGCGTTCTGCAAATTTTGATAGTAAGCATGGCAATCAAGTTGAACTGCAGACGATAAACTCAACAGGGGAGGCTGATGTATTGATTGGCCAAGGGCATGCTCGGCAATGGCTCGCCCAACTCGGCCATTCCCATTGTCAAACGGATGGATGCTTTCAAACCATAGGTGGGCGATACCTGCTCTGATAGGGCTGGGTATTTTATCGGGTTGGCCAATCTCTGGGGCTGAATCATTATACCAACTTAGAAATCGTTCCATTTCGTGCGCTACTTGTGCTGCAGGGGGCGCTTTAAAGTGTTCAATTTCATAGCCAATAGGGCCTGAAGTAATCAACATTGGTTCGGGTGAGTTTCTGTATTGACCAATTAATGGCTGGTGGGGGATCTCACCAGAGGGCGGGGCCATAGTATGCCATTTGCACAATAAATCATTTGTGAGTGGACTGAGCACACTCCGCCCTACATCCACCATCAAAGCAGCTATACCCTCGGCTTTTGGGTCACTCACGCGAACGGGGGGCACAGTTAAACCTAAGAAGTTTTTAAGCGATGATCTGACACTTGCAAGATTAAGCCGCTCCCCCTCAATGGCTGAGGTGCTGAAGGCTTCTGAAACCATTAACTCAATATATGCCGCATACTGATCTGTTTTTTTAAGCGTACTGACACACCCAGAAAGCTTAGCCGCATCTACTTTGTATTGCTCTATAGCTTTATGACCCGCTTCCGGCTGGAAGGTAAGTTCAGGCCAGTCTGGGTGCTGCCAATTGTATTTCATCCGTTGAGCCAATTAAGTAAAATAATAAACTCAAATAATAGTAGGTTTATGAGCAGATCTTATAAATTGTTTGGCTCATGGGGAGCCAAAACGCTTTTTCTTGCCGTTTAACCGGTTTTAGCAGGGCAGCCACGTCAACTGAACTAATAATTGAGTGGTTCTGAAAGGCGTTATCATGGGTATCCTGTAAGCTGCTGCCAATTGTATTTCATATTTTAGCCGATTAAGTAAGGTAATAATTTCAAATAATGGCAAGTTTATGATTCGATTATATGGGTTATTCGGCTCATTGACTTGGGGCGGTACATAGCAGGACAACCACGATAACTGATTTTCCGCCGTTCCATTCAGGGATATTTTGACTGGCTGATTTTACTACGTGGTTTGTAGGGGGATTATTTTTAACATAGCTGGCGTTGTAATTTCGCCAATTTTATTTCATGCGTTGAGTCGATTAATTAAAATAATAACCTCAAATAAGGGCAGGTTTATAAGTCGATTATGTGTGGTATTTGGCTAATGGGGAGCCACAACGCTTTTTTCCTTGGCGTTTGACAGGGCTTAGGGTTAGCAGGTCATCCAGGATGACTGAACTAATAATTTAGTTCTTCTGAAAGGCGTTATCATGGATGTCCTATTAATTTGACCTACCGCCCTGAGGCTCTATGGAGTAGTCATTGTGACGATGGGCTCGAGTATAGATAGAATAAAACGTCATTTTTCATAAAATGAAAATATATTTTGTCTCATATTTTCCATATTTATATCTCTTTTATATCTCTTTTATATTCTTGAGGGAGTGAAAATCAGACACTTCCCGCGCATTACTCAAATGTTTTCACAAAACTCAAAATAGAAAATAAGCGCCTCCCGCTGTTGTGCAAACCAGCTCTGAATAGTGCGTTTGTTTATGATGATGAACCTGTGTTTATTCAAACAGACATATCTGAGGCGGTGCTCTACTTTGTGTGGGCATTCATTAGACGATTTCGTCATTTTTTGTATTCAGGTGACTTTGATTTAGCAGGTCATCCACTTTAATTCCCCGTGCATTACGATGGGTCTCTTCGTGATTTTCTATTGGGTTTCTGTAGGAGCTTGGGCAAACACGTGAGAAACAAGCAGGATAACCAGGCTATACAAACATAGTTTTTCATAATGCACCTATAATGAGTCTGGAGGCTACAAAGCCTTATTGGGGTTCTCGGTTATTAATACACATATTAACGAGCTTAATTTGACCGGGTTAAAAATGGTTTTCGCCGTAATGTGGCCAACAGCCATTCATAAGAGCATCAGTACTAATAGCGAGTGTTGTCAATAAATATAGATATGCTGCTACCACTGAAGCATTGGGGATTGAAAGTATCAAACAATATGCTCCGCGTTGTCCCCGAATTATAGATCTGCGATACCTTATAAAACAATCAAGGGAAAGAAAATGAAAACAGAAATAATCAAAGACTATCTGTCATTAAGCGTGGCGGGTTTTTGCTTACTGGTTACGGCTGAGGTTAACGCAGCTGGCCCCTCTAAAGTGAGTGTATGTCACGTTCCGCCGGGCAACCTACAAAACATCAAGCTGATCCAGGTCGGCAAAAAAGGTGGCGCACTCCAGGCCCACACAAATCACGGGGACTGGCTCGTCACTGAGGAAAAGTGCGACGCTATTGCAGATAACGATTGTGATGGTGCCCCTGACTATGCCGCTGATGATGAGGACTGTGCGGCAATACTAGGGACAGGCGCAATCTGTATGACCGGTATGTGCGAACTACCGGATCTCAACAGGCCGATCGGGATGATTACCGCTGATATTAACCGCGGCGGTATTCCGACCGGATCTGATCGAGGCGTGGAGTCGGCGGCTGGCAATCTTGTCGCTGACGCCCAGCAATGGGCGACATCATTCAACGGCGCACAGGTCGCGTTCATGAATCCGGGCGGGGTGCGTTCCGATCTAACGTACCTTGACTCCGGTGGTGAGGGCGACGGCGTCGTCACCTTCGCAGAGGCGTTCACGTTCCAACCTTTTGGCAATACTCTATTGACGTTTCAGATGACCGGCGCCCAGATCGTCGCGGTGCTCGAAGAGCAGTGCCAGCCGCTTGGATCGAGCCGACCTGTTCTGCACCTAGGAGTGTCTGACGGTTTCAATTACGACCTGGCCACCACGATCGTAGCGGCTAAATGCACATCGGTGTCCGTGACAAATGTGAAGCTCAACGGTGTGGTTCTCAACCCGGCCGGAACCTACATCGTTACGGTGAACAACTTCCTCGCCGACGGTGGGGATAACTTCACAACGTTCGCCACCATTGATCCGGCTTCACGACTCGACGGAGGTAACGATCTGGAGGCTCTGGTGAATTACCTGGGCACATTCTCCCCGGTCGCCCCGCCGAACACCGACCGCGTTAACGAGAATTGAGCAAAGAACGATAGCACTTCCTGTCCTATTCCAAACCGGGCACAGCGCCCGGTTGATTCATTCAGTCTAAACCTTATGTCCCACTTATTAGGATAATTTCGGTCTGCATAGATGCAGACGGCCTTTAGCAGTAGGCCCCCGTGACTTAGCAGGACATCCAGGATAACTGAACCAATAATTTAGTTATTCTGAAAGTCGTTATCATGGATGACCTGTAAACTGCGACACGTCTGTGCACAATATTGGAATGATAATTGCGATGTTTTTACAAAGGTAAAGGATCTACATAGATTCCAGAGCTACCCCTTTTGTTTCACTCACTCGTGTTTTTACAAATATGCAGGAGAGCAATGTAAACAGAGCATAAATACCGTATACCAGTTCGAGACCGACTTCGGCCAGCATCGGAAAGGTTGTACCGAACAATTACAAAGACAGCCATCGGAAAACTGTTTTTTGGGGGGCTCGTTATCATGGATTTCCGGTTAATTTTTAATTATTGGTGAAATAGAGTTTTTTTTAAATATTGATAGAGTGTTCAACTTGTAAATTAAATTACTCTTCGAGATTTCTGTTCTATGTACCAATTTAAATCTATCCGAAACGAACTTACCCTATTGTTATCGCTGGCGCTCGCGGTCATTTTGATAATCATTTCGGTTATTTATATTCGCAATGTATCTTTAGAAACAGCTGAACGAGTAGAAGATGGTTTGCTCAACTCATTAAATTTGCAGACCTTAGCGATTGAGTCGTTTATTGGTGAGCACGGAGAAGTTGTGGATACTATGGTTGCTTCACCTCAACTGATCGATTGGTTCGATAATTATAGTGAGCGAGAAAAAGATCTTTCTGAAGATCTTGAATTTCCGCGAATCGTTCAGTTTTTTAAGAATCTGCAACAAAGAGATGAAAGTACTAAAGCTGTATTTTTTGCCAGTGCCAGTACAGGCGAATATTTTGATAGTGCCAATGATCGTTATTCAGGTGACGGTACATATTTCGCGACAAAAAGACCCTGGTGGGGTGAGGCGGTAGCAATGGATCGCCTGTTTATTACCCAGCCTGAGGTTGATTTTGTTGATAAAACGATTGTTTCTTCTGTTAAGCGCACAGTATATAACACCTCCGGCGAGTTGATTGGTGTTGCTGGGGTTGATATTTTATTGTCTACCATAGAGCAAGAAATAGGTTCACAACTAAAATACTTAGGGCAGGGAGAAGCCTTTATCATCAACCGTGATGGGCGGGTGATTTTATTTCCTGCCGATAAAGATCTGGTGAAAGTCGATACCGATATCGCCGAAGTGGATAACTTGATTGATGATGCGAGTGGTTTTGCCCAGCTCAAAGAACAAATACAAACGAATGGCGAGGGTTTGACCGAGATTTTATGGAAGGGCCAAAAATATTTAGTGGCGTTCGATCGTATTTCGATGGAAAGCCCTTACGTCGACTGGGTTGCCGGTATCATTATTTCCAACGAGGTTATTGCCGGCCCGATAAGAAGTAGCGTGCAAAATTCGGTAATAATAACATTGGTCATACTTAGTATAATCAGTTTAACTATTTGGTTAGTCTGTCAACGAATTGTCAATCCTCTGAAAAGGGTGGTGGCGGCCATGTACAACGTCGCCCACGGTGACGGTGATTTGACACTAAGGATCAAGGTTGAAAGTGATAACGAAGTTGGGCAATTTGCCCATCAGTTTAATATTTTTATCGAACGTATCCATAAAATTATTCGGCTGAATAAGGAGGCAATTGACGCACTTTTTGAAAGTGCAGAAAGAGTCTCTGTAATAACCAATTCGACCGCAACAAAAGCCGAAAAACAGGTCGGCTCAACAGTTATGGTAGCGACGGCGGCGGAGCAACTGAGTTACTCAGTGAATGGGGTTTCTGCCAATTCGAGTGCCGCTTCTTTGTCTGCAGATGAGGCTGACACACAAGTTTCGAAGGGTGTCCAGGTGGTTGAAGAGGCCGCGACCAGTATACAAACGCTGGCAAAAACAATCGAAAAGGCCTCTCAAGTCGTTAATAAAGTGAATCTGGATAGTTCAAAAATTGGTGAAGTACTTGAAGTCATTCGCAGTATTGCAGCCCAGACTAATTTACTGGCATTAAATGCAGCGATAGAGGCTGCGAGGGCCGGCGAACAAGGTCGCGGTTTTGCAGTTGTTGCCGATGAGGTTCGTTCGTTAGCAAGTCGAACGCAAGAATCAACCGAATCAATTCATCAAATTATCGAAGAATTGCAAACCAATGCCAGTGAAGCTGTTTCTGTGATGCAGGATGGGGAAACCCACGCACTGATTGGTGTAGAAAAGACCGCCTTAGTGCAACGAGTCCTAGCGAGTACCGCCGAAGCGATCAAAGAGATTAAGCAACAGTCAACGGAAATCGCCAACTCAACCGGAGAACAGGCAAAAGCTTCTGAGGAAATTACTGAACAAGCGAGTTCTATTAGAATATTGTCCGAGGAAACCTCAGTGCTAATTACCCAAGTTCAATCCGGAACCAAGCATCAGCAGGAAGAAATTCATAAATTGGCAGAGCTAGTCGGTAAATTTAAAATTTAGTCTAACCTTATTTTACTTCGAGTTTGAGCCGCTTGGGGTTATATGGCTGAAAGTAATTAACAGAAAATACACGTTAATTAATGAATTAGCAGGGCATTCACCAAAAATGAACTCATAATTTAGTTGTTCTTGTAGCCGTTATCACGGGTGTGCTGTTAATTTTATCGCCTAAAAAAATTTAAGCTTGGGTAAGGCTTACAGAGCAGTATTTGCAGTGAAATTCAAATGAATTGGACTTCTCGTGTGTAGCTACAGGCCACAGCCGGAAACCGTAAATGGAGTGGGTGGCGCGCCACGTACGGCACCCTTTTTTGATACTGAAAAAAATAAACCTGACTATTGAGCGACGCTGGTCTTAATCGCTTTAAGCACTTCACGGGTCATATCCCATCGATTGAAGCCCTGCTTGCCATAGTCGAGCCCGCGGCGCACGATAACCATTTCGTGTGAGGGTACAATAACAACGTACTGTCCTCGGTTACCGGCAGTCGCGTAGGCTGTTTTTGGCACATCATTACGATCATCAGGCACCAGCCAGAACTGGGCACCATACATATTGCCCCGTTGGGCCGTGGCAGGCGCGGGTGTCCGCTCAAACTCAATCCATTCCTCGGAGATTAGACGTTCACCTTCCCAGACACCACCTTGCTGATATAACAAACCAAAACGCGCCAGATCCCGTGCGTTCGTGTACATCTGACTACTGAAAATGAAATCACCAAAGCGATCCCTGCTGACCAGCGTATTGCGCATACCGATACGATCAAGTAGTGCCTTGCGCGGGAATGCGGCGTAGGCACCCACGTCACCAAGCGCCAGCTTCATCGCATAAACTGCCAGCAGGGTGTCATAGTTTTCGTAATCCCAGTAGGTACCCGGTATACGCACCAGGCCACGGTCACGTGCACCTTTGACCGAACTGGCCCCTGCCCAATACGCAAGCCCTGAACCGGTTGCATACTCCATCCCGAAGCTATCGACCGTATAAAGACCACTCGACATGTTCAACACATGCCTTAATGTGATGGCATTGCGTGGATCATTTTCAGGGTTCGCCAACTCCGGGAGCCACTCAAACCCAAGTGGTGCATCAAGTTTAAGACGACCTTCATCAACCAGCATACCAATCAGGGTCGAAGCAACACTTTTAGCTGTTGACCAGGTTCGTGTACGCGTACTCATGTCGATGCCTTTTGCATAACGCTCATGAATGATCTCACCCTTGTAGAGCACGATCAGGCTCAAAGTATCCTGCTGAGCCGATCCACGATTAAAAACCCAGTCGGATGCCGCACTCAGTGCAGTAGGGTCAACCTCGAGAGGCAGAGCTTTGCTTTCGGTAAGATCGCCACCCGGCCAGGGCATTAATGCCGGGTCACCGTCAGGGTATGGCAAGTCCAGAACAGGCAGTGAGTCGATATCACTGAAATCCTGATCAGGTGCCATTACAACGCAGCCAACACCTTTACGGAACGCCGCATGCATCACCGGACCCGACTGAGGCCCGCCAATGGCGACCGCTTTAAGTTCCCGTTTGATGACGTATTCACCCCCCTCGGCGGTACCGACGGGGTTCGACAAGTAAGCCAACTCTTGTTTGAACACCTGCTCAAGTGTACGTCCGGAAGTAAACAAGCCATTGCACATCAGTACCGCCTGAACACCATTTTGAATCATGGTTCGGTTGGCCTCGAAATAGTCAAAATCGTCTTTGGTCTGCGCCTGGGAGGAACTTATGACGAGTAGGGCAAGGGGTAAAATTATTTTTTTTAACATGGGACCTCTGGTCTGGCTGCGCGGGGGAGTAGGGACGATTATTATCGAATTTACACTGGGAGGTGCCTACACTCAACCTGTATTGGTAAATGGCAATACCGGTTTGCGTCAGCAGATTAAGCGCGACAACAAACAAAGGATGTATGAACCAAGTGGTGCACTTCTATTTGGAGCTTAGGAAATAATTTTGCGATTTATTGCGATGGGTGTCTTTGTAATTCTGGAGCTTAGGAAATAATTTTGCGATTTATTGCGATGGGTGTCTTTGTAATTCGTTTGTAATTCTGGCGTGGCTCGGCCACTCCAGCGCTAGATACAGCACGCTAAGCGGGTGGGGCGAGTAGCCCTTTCGACGTTGCTCATTCCTCCGCTGAACAA
>Ga0307488_10003102_pt1 | contig 13946 bp, 10 predicted proteins | sample SB02metaG_FD_202248 | JGI IMG/M metagenome (GOLD analysis project Ga0307488, IMG submission 202248) | Sea-ice brine microbial communities from Beaufort Sea near Barrow, Alaska, United States - SB 0.2 | ecosystem: Environmental > Aquatic > Marine > Coastal | place: USA: Alaska | collected... | reverse complement strand
TCTCAACATCAAACATGGTGCCGCTACTGAGGTTTCCGTTATGGGGAATTGCCAAAATGGAACCGCCGGTTTTTTCCTCATAGCCCTCCATCCATTGCCACAAGTGTTCGGGGTTAGTGCTATCAAAGGCAGAGAACGGCACTATCCGTTTGACCTTATCAGCTGCGTCACGAAACATGACGACACGATGCAGGTTGTTACCACCGGGGTGCGAGGACCATTCGTATCCCTGAAAAGCAGTGAATTTCCCCACTTCATTATATTGATCAACAACCTCGGTATGCTTCTCCCATATCGAACGAATAAATTTCTTATCCAATAGAACCGGAGGCAGTGAATTTGCTGCCACACCATCAATCATTTCCATAACAGCCTTGAAGGACTCATCACCACCCGCATGTAACATTTCATTCCAGCGTTTTACTGTTGGGTCGCCCATGAGTTCGGGTTTACCGGCATGAACTGCAATCATAGAACCGTAAGCTTCCGCATGATCCGCGACGACCAGAAAGTCCAGCGGACGTGATAGTTTTACTTGTAAGCCTCCAGCTGATGTAACCTCTTCCCCGCGTGCAAACCTCAGGGCCACTTCATCATCCAGCTTATTACCAAAACCAAAGGCATCACCAGAGAGGGCTGTATGCAAATGAGTGTCGCCAAAATATACTTGAGTCGCAAAATCTCGACCAGCATAGGGCGAGTAACTCGACTTCTTGAAGTTTTTGGAGATCTGGTCTTTATCATGCCGACCAGGTTCATCTATCGCATAAGCAGTGCCTGCGAGAGTCAACGCAGCTAAGACAACGACTAGCAATTTATTTATCAAAAATACCCTCTCTTATTTTTTTTAATCAACTAATCTATTTTATCTCGGTGTATACCAAATCGGGGAAGTAAAGGCCCTTTCTTGAATGGATACAGGCACATCCTTTCTAGGTGGCGTTCCTAGTGTTTTTGAATCATATGTAGACCAGCGGGGCGTGGGTATTTGTAATACGCGAACGTAATACGTGGCCGCAATTTCAGGATCGAATTCTGGATCTTGCCAAACTACTTGTAGTTGAGCAGCACCTACAGAATTATTATACGTCGCATCCGCCGCATTGACGGTGCTCTCAATCGCCGGCGCGTTGACAGTGGCGCTGAGTTTACGATTATCTGACAAGGCAAGGTCATAGATTCTTTCATGAGTTTTGCCCTCTTTAATCCATCCTTTGATCATTTGAATCCGTTCAAGGTTTGCGCCACCCTCTTCTTTCAATGCTTGAACAATAAAACGAGGTGCTTGAGCATTTTGAGATTCCTGTAAATCGCCACCCATCGGAATGCCTTTTTTATAGGCAACATCTACCCAGTCTTTCTTACTCAAAATGTCATCAGGTATGTCATAACCAGCAAAGGCTCTCACCTTCATTCGTGGGCCAGTAGTTGCATAGGTTTCTTTGCGAATCATGGCCGCATATAAATCTTCCCGGGTATTTGAGCGTGCCCAAATTGCCGCAAGACCGCCAGAACTGAACTGACGAACTTGCAAATTATTCGCGTCAGGAAATCCAGGAATACCATTTAGTCGATGATTGGCATCGTTCTCCATGCCAAATTTTCCTCTATAGTTGTCTTCTTCAACCATGGAGGCGGAATTATGTGTATCCGAGTCACCGATAAATCCAAATTTATACGGATTGCCTTTACCATCTCTTTCCAGTTGAAGACCGCGAATTATAGCGTCTCTCGCATATCCCCCCTTTTTGGTTTTTGGCGCTTGCGCTGAATCTGACAAGGTGTAATCCCAGAGTTCAAATCTTGCAAACTCATCGGTAGGTGATAAGACCGGGTGTGTTTCAGAGGTGCCCTTTATTTGAGTGATTTCATATAAAGGCTCATTCAGCATTCGTGTCTGGGCGTACTCCTTGCTCATCGTGCTACCACCGTATGAGATTTCGTCAGGAAACATCAAGCCATCACTGGCATTACCGTTATGTGCCACGGATAAAAGTGTGGCGCCATTTTCGCGCTGCTTGCCCATCCATGTCCAAAGGTCTTCAGGGCGGTCAGAGTCCAGTACCGAAAAAGGAATCTGGGGGAGGTTCTTAGAATTTTCAAAAAGAACGACACGATGTAAATTCCTACTGCCTGGATGAGATGTCCATTCAAACGCTGGAAAAGTCGTAAATTTACCAGGCTCGTAATGTGCATCGGCAGTTTCAACTACCTCTTGCCAAATCGTTTGATTTATCGAGGGATTGACTAATTCTGGAATGGCTTTACCCTTTGCCAGTGCAGCTAAAACTTCTGAGTAAGCACTGAAGGCAATTACCTGATCCTTAGAGAGTACCCGCTTGGCCATTTCGATCTTGCTTGCCTGGCTTGAAGGATCTTCCATTTTTTTGAAAAGACCCAGATACTCCGCATGGTCTGAAACCGCATACCAATCAAGAGGCTTCAATATTTTCAACTTCGAACCATCACCGCCGTCGTTTATAGCCTCGCCCTTTGCCCAACGATAAGCGTCATCCGGTATTGTTACCGAACCATTGGTATAGCCATCAAACGAATAGCTGGTGTGCACATGTAGGTTGCCGAAATAAACGTCATTCGAAGGGTTCTGTTGTACTTTTTCAGATATTTTTTCTAGCTGTTGCTTAGGGGTAGCGATTTCTTTTGTTTCTGGAGCGCTTGTCTTCTCCCCACATGCTCCCAGGCAAAGTACAGCAGTTAAGGTGATAAATATGTGTAGTTTTTTCATGGCTTTAGTTCTCATTAAATTCAATCAGATGATCGCTATACTCTTGCAACAGGAGTAAGCGCCGCGATCATGAATTTCTCTCTTTCATAAATAACTACTTTATATTCAATTCGGCGTGTACCAAATCGGTGAGGTGTATGCCCTTTCCTGTAAGGTCATCGGCACTTCTGGAGCGAAATTGGCTTCTTCGAAGTAAGCCGCGTCATAGGCTGTCCAGCGCGGCGTTGGAATTTCCAACACGCGGGCATAGTAAAACGCCTTAAGCGCCGGTTTGAAATCGGGGTCCTGCCAGACGGTGATCAACTCCGGCGCACCGATGGTGTTAGTCCATGTTACATTCCTCACATCAACCGTGTTTCCAACGGCGGGCAAGTTGCCATCTGCATTCAGCTTGCGGTCACCACTCCATGCAACGTTGTAGATCTTTTCTTGGGTCTTGCCGTCAGCACCGAGCCAACCTTTGATGATCTGGATTCGGTCGAGGTTACCCGAGATCGGATCCTTGATAGCACCGACTAGGAAGGAAGGGGTCCCGCCTTCAGGCGCCACGGTTAGGTCGGCCCCCATAGGAACGCCTTTGTCATAGCCTACGACAGCAGGGTCGCGGCGTTGTGCGTCTTCCGGAACAAAGTTCCAGCCACCAAACAAACGCACGCCAATCCGCGTGCCAGTGGTGCCGTAGACTTCTTTGCGCATCATGGTGTCAAAAATCGCTTCCCGCGTATTTTCAGGCGACCAAGCTGCCATCAGGCCAGATGCGCCGAGTCTCCAGTCTTTAACTGTGCGGCCATCGAAATTGAAGGCGTTGCCAGTCGAGCGTTCAGGGCTGGGTTCGCTGGCCGGGAACTTGCCGAAGAAGTTGTTTTCTTCCGCAGAGGAAATGCCCGTGTGGGCATCAGTCGATCCCACGAAGCCGAATTTAAATGGGTTGGTGCCGTATTCCTCTTCGACCTGAAAGCCCTCTTTGAGCGCTTCTCGAGCGTATTCGGTTTCGATCATGCCGGGCTCTTTTGGCACGACATTAAGGTTGCCTTTGTCCCAAATTTCGAACCGGGCAAACTCATCGGCAGGGGCCAGCGAGGGGTGCTGCTCGGATGTGCCTTTGTGTTGTGTAATCTCGATCAACGGTTCAAACTTGGCGCGGGCTTCCACCCAGTTCTGATCGATGGGTTGTCCATCAGGTGTTTCAAGCTTGTACATCAAGCCGTTGGAGAGGTTGCCGTTGTGGGGCACCGCCAGCACCTTGCCGCCGGTTTTTTTCTCATACACTTCCATCCAGTCCCAGAGCTGGTTGGGAATGTCGCTATCATAGGTTGTCAGCGGACGGACCATATCGGCCATCGCCTTGCCATCACGGTAGACCACGTTGCGGTGAAGGTTATTGCCACCACCATAGTTTGACGTCCATTCATAGCCGATAATCGCGGTGAAACGGCCCGGATCGTTATGTCCTTCCACGATCTTTGTCATCTTTTTCCACATGTCCCACTGGAGTGACTTGTCCGTCAACGCAGCGGGCACTTTCCCTTGGCCTTGAAGTTTGATGATTTCCATCACAACCGCTGTAGCCTCTGATCCACCGGTGCTCATGCCCTGGTTCCACCTTTTCAGGGTAGGGTCAGCCATCAGTTTAGGATCGCCTTCCTTCACGCCGTTCATGATCGCAAGTGAATCAGAATGGTCCGCTACCATCATGAAATCATAGGGACGCGAGAGTTTGACGGGTTGCCCTGTATTCGAAGTAATTTCTTCGCCCTTGGCATAGCGCAGCGCCTCGTCCGGGCCGACACTTGTGCCGCTAGCAATCGCATCCCCCGACCATGACGTATGGAGGTGGATTTCACCCCAGAGCGGGAACATAGAAAAATTGCGCCCAGCATACGGCGAATAGCCCGGCTTTTTGAATAACCGCTCAACACGCGCAGGGTCAATCGTGCCTGCGTCGGTTGTAACCTTGAGAGAAGGCTCATCTACTGCGTATGCAGTGCTTGCGACAGCCAATAAAACCAATCCAACAATGTTAAGTTTTGTCACTAAAACCCCTTTTTATCACTATCAAACTAACTTTCATAAATTTATCCCGGCGTATACCAAATCGGTGACGTATAGGCACGCTCTTGAATAGATGTTGGTACACCTTCAGGCAGTTCGCGACCAAAGTGTTTTGCATCGTAAACCGTCCAACGTGGTGTTGGGATTTCAATCACACGCACATAATAAAATGCTTTTTGTGTTGCATCGAATGTGGGATCGCTCCAGTAGGCTTGCTGATAAGCGTCGCCAATTGAATTTGAGTAAGAAGCCCCTTTTACATTAACCGTATTGCCAACAGGGGTTTTGCTGCGACCATCGTTGCCAATTTCACGCCCATCGGAAACGGCTATATCGTAAATCTTTTCGTGGGTTCTACCTTTAGCATCCAACCATCCCTTAATGATCTGAATACGATCAATGTTGGCACCGTCTGCATCACGCATTGCACGGACAACAAATGACGGTGCCTTGCCTAAAGGTGCATTGTCTAAATCACCACCCATGGGTACGCCACGCTTGTAACCCTCTTTAGCAAAGTTCATGCGATCTATATCTGCGGCGGCAAAATCAAAGCCACCAAAAACGCGAACTTTCAAGCGCGTACCGGTGGTGGCATACACTTCTTTGCGTTTCATCGCGTCCCAAATTTCTTCTCGTGTATTATTGCGTGCCCAAACAGCGGCTAAACCACTAGCACTCACTCGAGTCGCGTGAATTCTCGATTTCTCATCGGGGTTAGGTCGACCAATAATGACTTCTTCATAACGGTCTTCATCGGCACGTCCAGGCTCGAGAAGGCTGACTTTGCCAAAATAGTTATCTTCTTCAGCACTGGGCACCGAGGTATGGGAATCGGTAGAACCTATCATGCCGAATTTAAATGGATTTGAGCCCAATTGTTTCTCATAGGCCAGGCCGCGTTTAAGCGCTTCTCGTGCATATTCGCGTGACCAGTGTTCTTTCGTGGTTGTGTATGGGCCAAATGATCCGGAATCCCAGGTCTCGAAGTCGGCGAACTCGTCATCAGGCGACAGATACGGATGCGCTTCGCCATCACCTTTCATTTGGGTAACTTCATAAAGGGGTTCCCAACGCATACGGCTTTCGGCATAGGCCTTGTCTAAGGGCTTCTTGGTGGTAAGGGTTACATCATCAAACATTAATCCTTGTGATACATTACCATTGTGCGGAATAGCCAACATTTTTCCGCCGGTATTCTTTTCGTATTCAGCCATCCACGCCCAAAGTTTTTCTGGGTCCACGGTGTCAAAGCTAGACAATGGTGTGATCTGATCAGCTTTGCTTTTATCTCCTCTAAAGATTACATTGCGGTGCAAGTTATTCCCACCCGGTACCGACGTCCATTCGAAACCTATTAAGGCGGTGAATTTCCCCGGTTCATTGAATCTTTCGGCAGCTGCTGTGCTTTTCTGCCAGTAGGACTTTACTAATCCTAATCCTGCCAAAGGATTTATTCCTTCTGTGAGAGAAGATACAAACATATCAAACGCCTTTGGTTCTTCACCTGGCGTAGTTGCATGTTTGCTTATTTTCTTTCCCCATTCAGATTCTTGTAATTGAGGGGCGCCTTCTTTAATAGCAGGCGCTAAACCAAGAATTTCTGCATGATCAGAAATGACCACAAAATCCAATGGCCTTTTAAGTTGCACCCATTCGCCAAAGCTTGCCTTGACGGCCTCGCCCCGAGAGATTCGATAAGCTTCTTCTGGCCCCAGGTTGTTGCCAACCATACCGGCGTCTGTAGAGTAAGAAGTGTGTAGGTGCGTATCACCAAAATATACGTTGTTGGGGAAAGTATCACCGACATTGGGTGAATAATGTTTTTCTTCAGCACTTGTAGCGAAGCTTGATAGTAAAACTATTGCTAGCACTATGTATGTTGTTGAGTTACTCATATATTTCCTTTTGTTACTTCACTATCTTGTTTATCTCGGGGCATACCAAATAGTAAAAGTTTAAACACGTTCTTGAATTGATGTAGGCATTAGTTCCTACCACATTTCTTACGTCATATGCCCCGCCTGCTGGTGGACTCACGCTATCTCGTTTGGAACAGTAGTATTAAGTCTTAGATAACTGCGGCGCTTTCCACGTTCCATCAAGCGCTTCGGGTTTTGGCATGTAGATGCTCATGATGAAATAGAATGATCGACAAGCAATTACGTCTTGCCGTCATACTCAGTGGTGGAGCTAAATACACCAGCAGGTGGAAGCTGAGCTTTCTCAAAATGCAGAAAGATTAATATATTTTGGGCATCAAGTCGTTCGGTCAGCGGCCGCGAAGTATGGCGGGTAGATCGCTTTATCTCGTGGGTTGCCATCTCTATTTGCTTTGAGTACTTCAAGCGTAAATTTATCGTAGTCGAATGTCTTACCCGCACCAATTCCTAGTTTAGCAAAGCGGCTTTGCAATGCGAGGCGCCAATTCTATTCAGAACTATGTGTCGGCACAAATTGCAGCACGAAGTTTAGGAGGCTGAATAAAGGTGTGTCTTTGCCATCCCATCCTACTTAGAAATGCTCACAAAGTGCATCGCGCCAACGGGTCAAGAACTAGATCTAATTTGCGCCTGAGGAAAGTTTGCAAGGGCGGTTCTACATTGGAGGGAAACCGGTCAGAATATTGTTAACTATTTCAGTCACAGTCTCCTGCGGGTTTTCCTGCATTCTCTTTGTGATTTTTTTTGTAGCCTTTCCATGCCAGACAGGTTGATAAGTTGAAATATCATAAACATCAATCGCTAATGTACCTTCAGTGTATTGTTCAACCGATGTAGGACCTGCCAATCCACCCCCGTAGTAGGGTAGGCCCCAGCCGCTACGAAAGCCGCCACCATAGTATGTCTGATAGGACGCGGGGTAACTGTTAACTAGGGTCTTATCTCGTGCGCCCACTGTAAATGCGATTGCAACGTCGGCTGATTCCGCTTTTGCTATTCGCTCGAACCCCTTTGCATTTAGTGCTCTTTCAGTAAGTTCCATAAGCCTTCCCTCTAGTAATGGGCTACCAACTTTAGCCCCTTCAGCGCGAATCAGTGGATGTTCGTCAATGAATGCGAAGGTTTTGTACTTGGAAAAATCGACTGACGGATCAAAATCAATGACAGGCGCAGTAGTTGTGCAGCTTGCAAGAACCGCCACAATTAGGATTGTCATAATATTCTTTAACATGATGGCTCTCTCCTTCAGTAGAACGTGGATTCAACGCCCAAGTGCATCATCACTAGAAACTCTTCTTGAAGACTCTTTAACAGCCACTAAGAGGCAGGCTTTTGCTAACTTTGACGAGATTATAATTCCTCAGCCTATGTCATATGTCAAAGAGCTGATGATCAGGATTGTGCAAAGTGAATCTCGCGGCGCGATGGCTTTAGAGAAACAGTTTTTTGGTGAACCGTTGTTGATACAAGAGGCAAAAAACTCAAGTGCTGCTTTCAACCTTGGGATGTTGCTTCGCGAATTGGCTTATAGTGCGCAACATATGGAACTTTCGCTACCGAAGTCCACGATACTCTGTCTGATCACTGACGGTGATGATCTGGCTCACATTATCGTCCGGATGAAAGGTTTCCAGCTGGAAAAAGTTCCGAAGATATCATTGTCTAGAGCGTGGCCAAGGAGAATGGACAATGGTACATAGACTTGCCACCGATACTTTAGAGTGGTATTGAATTGATAGAAAGCAGTCTCAGCTTTCAGTTTTTGATCGGGTCTGTGTTTGACATAGCACAGGCACTAATAGCTTATCGTTGATGGATTTGGCAATGCATTGCACGGGGTACGTTGAGAATGGCTAAGCATATTGTATTCACGCTGTTACTCGTTGGATTGAATTCGGCAGGTGTGGCTAATGCAGATAGTTTGTTAGATAGAGCCCGTTCTGCTGATTTGAACAACTATGCATTGGGTGTGACAGTTGCTGGTACGGGCAATATATACAAAGGCGCTGAAGATTCTGTGTTTCTCTTCCCGAACTTAACGACGATGGAGGAGTCGGCCCTGACGGATGACTGGATCGTTGTTGGCGAAGGAGACGTTGGCTTTCGTATCATAAAAGGCGATTGGACTATTGGGGCAGTGGGGCGAATACAAACACTGGGTTTTGATGAGAGTGACGAGTTGAATGGCGTTGATCAACGCCGCTGGACGCTCGAGGTGGCGCCTGCTGTTCATTATCGCGCATGGCCGATACAAGTTTCATTCAAACCCTATTTCGAACTTTCCAATCGGCACGAAGGATATATGGGCCAGCTAGAGTTTTTGTACCCCAGACAATTCGATAACGGTTATATGACGCTTGGTATCGAGTTTGATTACATGTCAAACGACTACAGTAATTACTATTTTGGTGTTACTCCAGCTGAATCAGCTGTCGATAGGCCAGCGTATGAGCCGGGCGCAACGGTAAATGCTGAGCTAAAGCTAAAATGGGGGTATGAGTTGTCTAAAAATTGGCTGGTTAGTGGCAACGTCGGTTTGTTGCTTTTAAACGACGATGTGAAAGATAGCCCGCTCATTGACGGTGATCAGAGCTGGAGCACAAGCGTTGGCATTGCCTATAACGCGAATGTTTTTCAACCTCGGCTAGGCAGTGAACGGTACGCCAAGTCACCAAACTTTAGAATCAGGTACACGATGCTCCGCGATGAGCTTGATACAAGAATTATCCGCGATGCATCTTCATCCGCATCCGGCACCATCATTCGCGTTGAGGATACTTTGGGACTATCGGCCAAAGAAACGGTGGGCCAACTAGACTTTCTATATCGTCTCGGAGGGTTTCATCGATTTGAGTTAAGTTATTCCGCTATTGAACGTTCTGGCACAACCGAAACTGCAAATGACATTGTCGTTGGTGATAAGTTCTTCCCGGCGGGTACGGTCATAAATTCCAAAAACGAATCTCAGACGATGAGACTCAGTTATGGCTACTCGTTGATTCGTGACAATCAGAAAGAAATTGGTGTCACTGCCGGCTTGCATCGAACGCGACTGGAGACAAGTATAGTTTCGACCATCACTGGCGAAGTAGCATCGAACAGACCAGACCCTATATTGCCTACTATCGGCACGTATGGGTCTGTGGTCATAGGGCCAAGGACCACCGTCTATGCTGAAGGACAGTTCTCTCGCTTAGATTATGACCGTTTTAGCGGGTCTCTAAATTATGCGCGTGTTGAAGTGTTGTATGAGCTTGGCCGCGTCGGCTTGGGTATTGGCTATTCCTATTATTCTATAAGGCTGGATTCGACGAATAGCGATTTTATGGGGGCGGTTGAATTTCGACATCAAGGGCCTAGTGCATCAATTTCAATGAAAATTTAACCCTTTAGTTCTAGGCTGCGACTTTGAGAGCAAGTTGATGTTTGCTCGCGCGAGATATATATCATTAGGAACATGGCTAATTATTTGGGACGTGATTATATGAAGATATTTGTTATCAGCCTTTGCTCAATGCTTCTTAGCGGGTGTGGATCGACAAAGCTTGTCGAGCACTGGCAGGATGAATCCTTCAGCAGTGATCAACTCGACAATGTGCTCATTGTTGCTGTCACTATTAATAACACGAACAGGTTTTTGTTTGAAAAGTCGATCCAATCAGCCATGAAAGAAAGAGGGCTCAATGGTCTTACTAGTATTGAGGTAGTCGGGGACGCTTTTCCTACTAAAGACGCGATTGAAAAATACATCTCAAAGCATCCTGTTGATTATATTGTGGCAACGAAGATGTCGAATATGAGAGTCGAGAAAGACTACGTACCTGCGTCTATTCGCACATATTATACTGGGCCGTATTATCCCACTTATGGGCACTATTATGATAACAACTCAACCGTTACGCTGACTCGCGACGCTTATGTCGATACAAAAACAACAATAGTACTAGTGACCACCATTTTTGATGCGAAAACGCGAAAGCCAGTATGGGTTGGCCGAACAGAAGCTTTTGAAGCTCACTCGGCTGACAGACTGGCAAAAAACATGGCGCGAGCGTTCTGGAGGCATGTTGAGCGTTAGCTGTTCATTAGGGAGATCTATACTGTCTATATTCCTGAGGTCTACATTCCTGAAGTCTATATTGAGATACCTAAGGTTATCCCATCTGGGCCCACCATATAAGGCATCTTTTCAGTAACATCTATTATTTTCGTTCTGGCATGTTACCTAATTGCTAAAGGGTGTAGAGAGGCCGTGTGTTGTCTGCGTTACGCCACTAGTTCTTCTCCATTAATCGAGCGTAAATGTTAGTCAAAGGGACTGCAGACATACCATGGGCGAAAATGCTGAGAACTATTGTGAGTGTGATGACGCCCAACATTCGCTCATACCCGGCAAATCCCAAGCTGGTCACTACGATCATGACATATAGTACCGATGCTATCCCGCGGGGACCGAACCACCCCGTGAATAAAATTGTATTGCGATGTAGTCCAGCGCCAATCATTGATATTGCGACAGGCACCATTCGGACGAAGGTCAGGCTAAGCACAGCATAAAGCAGATCGATCCAGGTTAAAAATGGAAGTACCCGGGGTACCATGATCATGCCTAACAGTAGAAAGATCAGCAGTGACAATTGCATGCCTTCTGCTTCGCCAAAGTCCTGAATACGTTCTCGTACGGCATGGTTCTTTGCGCCTAAAAATAGTCCGGCAAAGAATGCGGCGATAAATCCATTGCCCTCTACCGACTCGGCGCCTGCAAACGATATGACCGCCAAGGAAATACAAGATAGCCTTTGAAAGGTTTCGTGCATCCAATCACGTTCCGCTGCATAGTCAACAAGTCTACCGCCAACATAACCAACAATAGCACCTACAACTGGGCCCAAGCTCAATTGTAGAAACATAAACGTTAGCCAGTCACCTTCGTGAGTCGACGTGGTCACTGACAATGCAGCGATACAGTACAGAATAGGTGGTAAGGCAATGCCGTCATTCAAACCACTTTCAGTGCTGATCGCCTGTCTGATGGTTATGGGTACCCGCTCATTCTTAATGACCGCCTGCCCTAATGCAGCATCAGTTGGAGACAAGATAAAGGCGATAAGCAATATCATCCAAATGTTTAGTTCTGGAAATAAGACGTAAGCTGTTATGGCCCCCAAGAACATGGTTAACGGCAAGCCAACAATTAGTAGTCGCTGCGCTATTCTCGGTCGGGCAGACTTTAGCGCCTTAATATCAAGTATTGAAGCATCGACAAAAAGTATTATCACCAATGTCAGTTCAGCGGCTAACTTAAGAAGTTCTGAATTAGGATGGAGTTCAAACAGCCCCAATCCCAAGGGGCTCACCAATAAACCTGTTGCCAGAAAAACCATAGGACCCGTGACCATAGAGCGATCGGACAATTTCGACAAGAGACCATAGGAAAAAATCAACGTTAAAGCGAAAACCAGTGCCATATGATCATGCATCTCGGGTTCCTCTATTGTCTATTGTAAATATATTTTGGATAGGGAAATGAAAGGATTAAAGTATGCCCTTAAAGCATGGCGTCGTGGATTTTGTCGAGACCGGCCGTTAGAATCTTAGCCCATTGTCGCATGGCTCGTTTGGCCTCGGACATATTTGTGACTCTATCTGACCTTTGCATATAAGTAGATTCAGCAGTCCGTCTATCTATTGAGCGAACGAAAATTTCGCCACTCTGCGAATCCCTCAATTCAAGTACGAGAGTTGCCTCACCAATTTCTGAAAGGTAAATGCTACCTCGACCAATGGGCGTTGGTGGAATTTTAGAGACGATGTCGAGCAATGCGCCGGACAAACTTAAAACGTCTGGACCTTCCTCAGTCACAATCTCAAAGTGGGTGTTCTTAGCAAGTTCTTCCAGAAAAACCTCACGTACCACAGCTTCTAATCTTCTTCTTTGGCTTGCATCCAAAGGAAATTCAGACCGTTGTGCATTGACGCGTGCAGAGTGAGAAGCGGATTTCACACTGCGATATTCAATGCCGGCGCCCACAAGTTTTATTTTCTTATAAGATGACAAATCCAAGTCGGATTTAGCCCAGGTGTTTTCCATCTTTGTGTTGTCTACACGTGTTAGCCCATCGAAGCTCATGTCAGCCTCTGGCCCAACTTGCATTCTCGGCTCTGAAGCGCAGCCAATAAGGAGTCCAAGTATCAAGCACATACATATATGTTTCATAGTTTTTGCTTCCGTTTTTTAGCGAGTCTTATGTTTGCTGGAAGAAAATCCTGCAGTATTATCATCAGTACTTTACTGATGGCTTCTTCTTTTCGTCCTCTGAATATTTTCTAACTTACCTTCTGTACCCTAGTGTCAAACGATAACAGCCTTATCTGGGTTGCTCATGTCTGTGAAAAGAGCACTCTGAGCGGGTGCCGCTTCTGGTGCTGTATTGATATGTGCAGCACATCCAATCTGTTTCTAGAATATCGAGTACTACAATAGCCACTATCCCTGTGGCTTTCGACTTTTCCATCAGCTGCCATGATATAGATTATAACGAAGTTGGCATTGTAGTTGTCCATGACGATATCCATGAAGCTATCTATGAAAACTAAACGCATGGTTCTACCAGTATCATTGCCACATAGTCTGATTAACTGTTCTTTAGCACTGCTTTTTGGGTTCCGAAATGACTATTGTTCTGTCATCAGGTTTCGCATGACGGTTGTCCTGTCTCAGGAAAACATCAGATCACCGTGCCTATAATGCTTATCGTTATGTTACTTGTGGCAGGTGCGTCGTGAACAACGATGTGCAGATGGTGATCATTGCTCCGCAGTGCTATGTAGAGAATTCCCGGTAACACGGGCATAGGATGCTCTAGTTTAATACCTCTGTAGGCCCTGTCGACCCGCCAAATGCTAGTTTGAGTCGGGTTTATTAGCAACCAGTCGCTTTCTCTTGCCATCACGAAAAACTGTCAACTCGAGTTCTTCACCAACAGCAACCGCTGTCAAATATTTCTGCAGACGCGCAACATTCTCTGGTGTTCTATAAAAAGCCTGTCCACCCATTTCCACAAGTACATCACCGCCAAGCAATACTGGCTGGCCCTCAATCAGGATAGATAGTGCCTGGTCGGAGATTAAAGGCAGAAGCCAAAGAGCCTTCAACAACGTTTTGAATGAGTAATGCATAACTATAGTCGGGTACATTCAGGGCT
>Ga0307488_10003101_pt1 | contig 13946 bp, 11 predicted proteins | sample SB02metaG_FD_202248 | JGI IMG/M metagenome (GOLD analysis project Ga0307488, IMG submission 202248) | Sea-ice brine microbial communities from Beaufort Sea near Barrow, Alaska, United States - SB 0.2 | ecosystem: Environmental > Aquatic > Marine > Coastal | place: USA: Alaska | collected... | reverse complement strand
TGCTGAGGCACATTTACCGGGCTGACCCGAGGCAATCTGGCCATGTATTTACATCCAGGTAAATTGACGAAATTAAAGTATAGCCCAGGATGTTAAGTTGACCCTGACCCCAGTTTTTAAATTTAAATTGACTACGACCCCTTTTATTCAATGTACTATTGAACCTTTAGTGTTAACTCCATCTGCTGTCCTGCCCTGCTGATCTTCAGGGGCAGTATTGTACCAGGCTCAAAATTAGACAGGATCCGAAAAATAGTTTTCAGATTGAGTACTTCCCTATGGGCAAGCTTAAGCACAATATCTCCTTTAACCATACCCGCTAAAGCAAAGGGGTAAGCACTGTAAGCCTCTAGCACTTGCAAACCTCTCACCTTTGGGTCATTTTGTTTCATCACCCGCAGGCCAATCTTATAATTGTGCTGTCCTTCAATCCCCATATCCAATATTTCTTCATAGCTTTTAGCATCTTGGTAGCGCTGCAAGCCCTCTTCTATCTGTTTTAATTTAAGCGGATCACGCCCCGAATGGGTGAGAATATCCCGATAGAGCTGAAACTGAACTACGTAATAACCACGGGGCAATTGAGCCTGCAAATCGCCCTCTGAAATCGTATATTTAATCGCTTTTTCGGCTAATTCATATTGCTGCTCGGCCAGGTAAAATTGTGCGGCGACAAAATTGATCTCTCGGTCGCTTTTCCATAGTGCCAATAACTGTTCTAGTAATTGACGCCTTTGCGTCAGATCCAGACCCAGAAAATCACTGTGATTGATATCCTGTATTTTACTGGCCGCAACAAATAACCTACGCAAATCTGTTTTACTGAAATTCGACGCCCTGACGCGATCTATCGCTCGCTGCTGAGGCAGCAAATTAATAGCCCTTTGCAGCAGAGGCAGTGCCTGGGCAAGTTTTCCCTCACTCCTTAGGATCTTAGCCATTTCATAAGGATACAGGGCGTCATCCGGTTTAAGTAGCAAGGCCTGCCCTATCAATTCAAGACCCTTGTCCTTATCCAGCGCCATGTCAACCAACCAGCTTCCATAGCGAAATACCACTTCTGCATCTTTTGGATGCAAGGCAAAGGCCCGGGAAAATAATGTTGTCACCCCATCATCATCATTCCACAACATGTCCTGAGGAAGGAGGCGTCCCAGCATCACCAACAAGTGTGCCTTTTGTTCAGGATCAGTTTTTGCCTCTAGCAAACGATAACCATCAAGTATCATCTGCTCAATTTGCGGACGATGCTTCTCGTCTGGACCACTCCATTGAACTTCCCTCAGTAAATCATGAGATTGCAGCATAAAATACTGACGCTGCAACTCTATGTTGTTAGGCGCAATCTCCATGGCTTGCCTCAGAGCAAGCTGGGCATAGTTTAGCAGATCCAGCGTCTCAAACTGGTCGGCGACCGCGCGATAGGAGTCCAGCTCAGCCCGTTGCTGCTGCTTTTTTTCGATGAAGAAATAACCTTCCCTGAGTGCATAGAATAAACTCAAGGCGCCGGTCACCAGTCCTACCATGACAATTAATCGACTAGTGAAGCCTTGTAAAAAAGTTTTGGGGTGGACAGACTCACCGCAGTGCTTGCACTTAAGAGCGTTGGTTTGGATAGGCTCAGCGCAATAGGGACAGGCTTTAAGTTCAATTGATGTAGCGTCAGAAGCGAGTGGTAGCTGTGTCATATCTGGAGCAGTGTAAAGTCACGTACTCAAAGCATAGAACAAATGTGCACAATGACTTAATTCTCAGCTGTTATTCAGTCATTGTAATCGATAGTGTCATGATTGTTGATACGCAAGAATGGTTTAGCACCTTACCCATTATGTATTTGTTTACATTTTTAGCTTGGTGTCTTGTTTTATTGAGACACAAACCTAGCCTTGTCACTGATGTGACTAATTACAGAATCAACGTCCCTGCCCCATCGATTTCCTAGTTGCTCAAGTGGCATAAAATTATAATGAAAATTCAATGTCTATTACCTGCAATCTTAGGTAGTGCATAACAAAAGCTGTTTTTGTGCACGTTGTCATGCCTGTATTAATCATGCTTTATTTATTGCGTTATTAAACAAGTTGATATGATCTGCGGGGGCAGAGCCTTCAAATAGCTGACTGACTTGATTTAGCTGTGAATTCCGGTCATACGACTGAAATGAATCACGAATGGCAAGTGAAGGTTCATCACCAACGTTGAATAGTATTGGTTAACAACAAAAATTGCCTGGAAGATGACGTAAGCAACATCTCAAAATCCAGCAGATTAGCGAGAAAGCTATTATTTAAATTGACTACGCCCCTTTTATTCTGCGGTTTTGGTCACTGTACTGACCTCTGGAGGAGCTTTAATTACGAAGGGCAATAAAACCTTAGCCGCCATTACATTTTACTTCAACTGAGCTAAATTTTTTCACTGAATTAGCCTAACGTTTTTCTCGTGATTTCGTTTAGTTGTCTAGTAATTAGGCTTGATTTCTAATGTAAATACATACTTTAGTTCGTTCCTTTGGTGAAACCTTGTTGCAATAAACGGTTGATGTTTTTATTCGTGCCTCGCTGACATTGGAACGCAGAAGCAGACTTGAATATCCGTAGCGAGTGTGAACATTTTATAATTAGACATTTCGCAGCCTCTATCCCGAGTTAACATTTATATTTCTCGTCTGGTGACTTTTTAGATTGTTTTATTGACGCGTCAATTATGGCGACAGTTTTATAGTTTGAGACCTTGGCTAACATAATGGGAGTGACGCTAACCTTAAACATTACCTGAGACCACGATTAAATCACCTTACCAGAAACATCGAACTGCACTACTATTTTGCATAACCTTTTATGTGGCATGTTTAGAGGCTCGTATGACGCGTTTATGCATCAAGTATTTTTGTAGTTCTTAGTTTAAAGCGCCTAGTGTTTAGACATAAATGGTTTTGTATCTTGTTTCGTAAAACACATGTAAATCCTCATTAGACTAAGTGTGCATCAACCAACATACGACTTACTGTGGCGTCCAAGTTCAATACAACTTCATCATCACCAATTCTACTAATGCTCTATTAAAAAAAGTTTACATCTGTTTGGTCTTTTTCCTCTCACCGCCCAATTTTTGTATCCTTCATTTTCAAACAAGTATTGTTGAAGTCGTCAAACTTTTCGCATGTAGTCCTCACAAATGTCATATGGGATGGGTAGAAGGTACATTTTGATTGGTAAAAACAAGTGTTTGTGAACTTATCCCAGCGCTGACATTTTTCAACGCATTCAAGGTTTTCATTCGTATAAGTGGTTTTCTCAAACAAACACTTGTTACTAAAATCATCCCAATACTGGCAGTCGTTCAGTGCCAAGGGGGTATGAGTTGTCGATTGGCCACATGTGATAGTAAAGTTATCTTTACTAAATGTTTCACCAGGGACAAGCTGTACATCTTTTGCTCTGACATTACTTGCCAGTAATATCACCCATGTAAATAAAACCATCAATACATATCTGTGCATTATTTAAATCCTTGTTTCTTAATTTGTCTTTAGTCTAAATCCCCCGCTTGGAGATCGAGTTAAATCAGCACGGTTTACCCTTGATACCGAACCGTAAATTAGCTCATTGTGGATTATCACCAATAAAAACATTAGTACATCAGAAATATGACATGTTTTGCAAGGGTTAAACTGAATCAAGGATATTCTAGACATGTTAACTGCTCCAAACCAATTACATCATAGCAACCGAGATATACAGCTATGCAAAGTATGACTGCGTATTAGAAACAAAGCTTACTTCTGAACTAGTGTTAACGTTATTGCAGATGCCTCGTATTCCACTGTGAAAATCGTTAACAAAAATAGTGTTGCTGGCACAGGTAAAAGCGAGTTAGTCATAGTGTGAATGCTAAAATCACTACGTGGTTTCCACAGTTTGGCATGGATACCCCTAGTTGAGCTTATCGAATTCAATATATATTGAGTGAAAACAAACTACTACTTTGTTTTACAAGGGGTATTAATCATAACCGAGCTATTCACTAATGATTACAAACATATAAAACCTGGCGATTTAGACATCACTATTCGACCGATTACATCCGATGACATAGAGTAAACGGGGGTCAGGGTCAACTTAACGCCTACACCCCAGTTAGCTTCTCTTTTTTCTATGGGTTGGCTGGGCGACCCATTTTTTTACCTTTCATTCTTCTGCCTGTTAAAGCTTCTATCTCTTGCTTGAATTGCTCATTACCGATGGCCATTCCCATATTAGAGTTGACACGAATAGCTTCAAGTAATTTACCTTCTACCTGGGATGAAAATAAGCTGCGATAGGCTGCCTGGCGTTGAATGGCATTGCTATGCAGCACCCGATATATTGGGTGTGGGTGGACATAACTCAGACTCTTTTCCAAGGCCATTAATCTGATAGCTTGACCAATGATAGTCAGCAGGGTCTTCAATCATGTTTGCTCTAGCGGGGTTAAGCCCGATATATCGATAGAGCTGCAAAAGGTAATCTTCGGTTTGCACCAGGCAAGACTTATAGCGGCCATTAAAATAACGCACATACTGCCTGCCTAAAGATTGCATCATCAAACTGATACTATGACTCATACGAGGAGTACACAGTACATGTACGTGATTAGTCATCAATACCCAGGTGTGAATATCGACGAAGTGTTTTTTGGAGTATTCTTTTAACCAGCTTGCACATTTGCGAAATCTTGCTCGCTGGCGAGCATGCTTGGCGATTATTTCCGCGTTGAATAATATGCTAAGGAACATTTACCGGGCTGACCCGAGGCAGTCTGGCCATTTATTTACATTAAGGTAAATTGACGAAATTAAAGTATAGCCTAGGATATAAAGTTGACCCTGACCCCAGTTTTAATATTTTACATACGGATCTGTCCCTTTTATATACTGAGCCAACTCAGACAGCTGAAGAGTTGTTAACTTGTGGCTTTTTTCGTTGTTTTGGCTTAGTCACCGCAGTTGTTTTTTCTAATTTTTCCAGCTCCACTAGCAACTGTTTTCTCTGAGCGGCAGTTTCAACTGTACGTTTTGAAAGATGACTAGGGTGCTGCTCTCGATCTAGCCAAAACTTACCAGATACTTTACTCGCTTCTTTAGCAGCGGCTAGCCAAGTAATAGTATCCGCGCCTTGATCAGGAGTACGCAGTAAACACTTAGTCACTTGATAAAACTCTGGTAAGGCATTGACAACCCCCGGCGTGTCTACCCAGCCAGGATGCATGGCATTGACGGTTATATCATCATCTTTCCAGCGCTTAGCCCATTCTTCGGTCAAGATCATTAAGCCGCGTTTTGCTCTCGCATATGCAGTAGAGCCTGAGTATTCACCGCGTTGGCTTTGTAAGTCGTTGACCTGAATCTTTTGGGAGTACATTCCGCCCGACAGTACGTTAACGACTCTTGCTGACTCAGACTTTGCCAGTAATGAATGCAATCGTTCTGTAAGGATATAAGGCCCAAGTAACAACAAGGCAAAGCTCTGCTCTAAACCCTCAGTGGTTTGTTTGCGAGGATTAAACAAAGCGCCGGCATTATTAATTAATATATCAACCGGTTTACCTGCTTTAAGTAGACGGTCTGCCAACGCATGTACATCTTTCATTAGCGACATATCGGCAAGCTCTATATTGATCTGAGTATTACCAGTTTGCTCTATTAGTTCACGTACAACTTGTTGAGCTTTGTTTTTATCACGTACTACTAATGTTAACTCTACGCCAAGTTCAGCTAATTGTTTCGCGGCTGCCAAACCAATACCGGAAGTTGCTCCTGTTATGACTGCATGACGATCATGCATATATGCCGACAGCGCATTCCAGTGCTTACGAGAATGTGTATAACCCAAGCGAGTAAAACGCCAGACACCTGGCAGTATTAGCTTGTCGGCAACTGCCAGAACTTTTGACGCCTTGGGAGTAGTAAAATTGTCTTCTAACGCTTTTCTTAAGCCCTCAAGTGCAGCGTTGCCGACCCAATCCATTACCGCAGGATTTAATCGACTGATAATCGCTACGGGCGCCGGGAAGTTAAAGTTAGCGATATAACGCACCTTGGTGCCGGTATTAGTATCGGTAAATACAATCTCTTCTACGGCTGTAAATAGTGTTGAATCGACTGTCATTAGCAGGCGCTTATTAGCTTCAAATTCAATAATTTCGTAGTACAGACTAAAGCCTGCTTTCATGTCGATCTGGTAGCGACTGCCGACGCCGGGTTTCCCACTAGATAGCTTCGAGGCTTTATCTACAGCAGGGTCCCATTGCTCAATACGTGAGAACTCACTCACGTAGGCAAATGCCTCATGGAGCTTGCGTGTCACTTCAATAGTTTTATCTAGGGTAATAATATTATTCACATTACGTTCCATCGTTAACAGATAGTATAAAAAATACGCAGCGAAGAGCAGTTTAGTTCAGCGATGAGTTAAATGATTTGCGGCGTCTAAGAAAGGGCCAGATCAAAATTAGATAAAAGGGTCATAAGCTTTCATATTACCATCATCAGCAAAGATCACCTGCCGGTTATTACCCCGTTGAATAACATGTTGAGGCACATTTACCGAGCTAACCTAGGGCAATCTGGCCATGTATTTACATCCATGTAAATTGACGAAGTTAAAGTATAGCCCAGGATGTTCAGTTGACCCTGACCCAGTTTTTACAATTTTAAGGGATAGTAAAAATTGAAGCAGTTAGTGTTACTGATTTATACTTGACCATAATTATGATGTGCGCCATTATAATTATGGGTAAAAAGGAGTCCCAACGTTTGTTGTTCTAATATTTTTTCTTCGAATTACACTTATAATACGATTTAACAACCATCGTTTATTTCACTGATAGTTTTTAAGGTACTAGCATAAAAATATGGATATTTTTGCATTTAATGTGGTTGGGTTTACAGCGCTCTTAATCAGTTGCACTGCCTGCTCTGTGAACGGCTATGGCATCCCTGGTAGTGTTGATCAATACACCACTGACTCACCTTTTTCACGCACTATTCATACCAAAGCAAAAGGCTTGCACGTCAATACCCATGAGTCATTTGATGTTCATTTTGGTTATTTGGAAAAAGAACTCATTTACCCGATAGTGGATAACAATATTGTCTGTTCCTCATATTTACTTGACGGCGACTCTGAAAGCTATAACACCGAGCCAGTCCTTTTTGCTCAAGAACCAATAAAAACCATCATTAAATCAACAGGGCTGTATTTCACCCTTTCTTCATATACTTTTGGCTTCAGTGTTGGCGTGCTTAATCGCCACGTATTAAGAGTTAACAGCGAAGAGTCATTTTCAATGTTCTATCAAAATGTAAAAAGCCCAGACACACAGGTCTGTGCTGTAATTCAATCACAGTTTAAGGGAGATAATAATGAAAATTAAATTTGCGGGTTTATCGTTAGTCACACTGTTGGTCGGATGCACTTCAACCCATCTGGTATATGTACAGGAAACTTCAATGGGACTTAATGTTGCCTTAAGCGCTGATGGCATGCAAAAAATGTCGTTGGGTTATGATCGAGATGTTATGGCCGTTATTCCTAAAAAAAGCGATGGTGAGGATGCGATGGCGTTATTTTCAGTCAATAACGTGAAGGTAAATGGCTTAGATAATATGGATATTGCTCAATTTGTGGCCACTGGTGAGCCAGCAAAAAAACTTGCTGCTGATCAAGAGGCGGTGAGTAAAATTCGTACTAAAATATATGGTCAATAATTTAAGGAAAATACCATGTTAATTAAAAGCTTATCTTTATGTGTTTTATCTGTGATTGGACTAGCAAGTTGCAGTAATGCAGTCAGTTATCATCACTCAGAGCGCAGCAGCATTGCTTTAGAATTAAGAACTAGTGATCCGCAACAACCTATTCAAGGCATTATTGGTGTGAAAACGCGAACCATAGTGGTAGCACCTGGTGTGGGTCCAAATGACGAAGGTATCAGTCTTTCTGATAAGGGTGAGTCGACCAGCGTTATTAGCGACTTTAAGTTAAAACGTAGTCCCAGCGATGACTTTTTTGGTTTTGGTACAACAACCGTTCAAAGTGCATTTATTACTGGCGATGCGGCTAAAAACGCGCCTTCAAGTACCTCAAATGCATTAAGTGGTATAGGTATTGCGAGTGCAAGCGACCAAGCAACACTGCAACGTAATGTTATGGAAAACATTTACCGTTTCCTGAGTCTAAGAAATGCAAATGATGCGGTGGCAAGACAGCATATTGACCGTTTAAATAAGTTAGCGAAACTATTGCCTGATAATTATGCCAGTAAAATTTATTACGATATTTCGAGTAATGTTTTAATAAAACAAGATAACTCTGGTTACACTCCTAAAAAAGATGGTTTTTTAGAAGTATTACAATATGAGAAAAGTTTTTTAGGCGGCTCAATTACATCAATTGAAACTATGGAAATAGACCGTACAATAAAATTTAAAGCCAGTAGTGGTGCAGCTGCAACTAATATCACCATGGCTGATTTAACGCTGCTGAAAAGCGAATTGAAACGTTTACAAGACGAAAAACGAACGTTCTTTGACCTAATTGGTAATCATAACGCCATTGATAGTGCCGCAGCTTATATGGTCAGTAAATTATAATAAGGGAATAATTGTATGAATATTGTGCCGATAGAACAATGGAATGAAACTGATGCTAGTCAATTGCAAAATCATCAAGTGCTGTCTTTTTCAGATATGCGAACCATTAATAAACTTGCCACTACGGCAAGAGATTTCGCATTGGCCTTGCAAGGAATAGCAGGCGATTTATATGATTATGAAAAACAAGTAGTTGCCGTTAAACGTAATCAAGCCGATGACGCTTGGTTAGTCCTGTGTTTATTAAACCCATAAATATCTGATGTCTAGTTAAATCTTAGAGTAGTGACAACTTAAATAAATTTGTCACATTCTTAAAGGCTGGTATGACACCAGTTTTAATGTTGATTTTAAGGTTTGCCCACTTTATAAAGCATTGCATACAAAACAAAATGATTTCAAGGGCGCTGATCCCGCAGATCCAAGTCGGAAAGGCAGTGGCTTTGCCACCAAAACAGTCGTCGGCAAAGCCAATGCTCTTGCTTACCCTCGACTCGAGGCTTGCCAACTATTAGGCGAATGAAGAGCATTGCCATCGAACAACACTTTTTGCTTACTTTATGCTGCAGGCAAAAAGTTAGTCGTACAGCAAGGATGCTGTGTAAACAAAGCCATGCGGGGGGCGGTAAGCGGCAGCGTATGATTTAGTACTATTCAAAAGACATAGAGCACGCTTCGCGCCATCGTCGTGATGGTTTTTGACTAGAATCCATTTAGCCAGTCACTTTTTCTTCTACAGCTAAGAATAAAGTAACCAAAAAGAAGCCGCCTCTACTAAAGTTCTTAACCGCACAAAAAGACTTATTTTATGGGCACCAACCGCGTTGTCGTTACGAATGTTCCCTCCAAGCTCCGCTCAAATGACATCCTGTCATTCCCCCCTAAAATAAGCCTTTTTATACTGAAACTTAAAATGCTGAAAAAGTAGTGACTGAGCCACTAAAACCGATATCGACGATGTCGATTCTCTTGCTTTCTTAAAATGGCTGTCCATGTGATTCTCTGGAAACTCGTTGCTTCCTGGCTATTAAAATAACCTATCTTTTAGTAATAAAACTAGTGTGGTTTATTTAAATTGACTCTGACCCCTTTTATTTGTAAATTGACTTTGATACCTTTTAACGCTGCAGGCGGTGGGCCACTGGCCAACCAATGAGCTTGTGGGTCCGTCGTATAGAGGGCTTGGTTGTGTCCATTTTATGAAATGCATTATCGCCTGCAAAATATTTTTCATTGTTGAAATATTAAGTCATAGATCGGATCACTTTTATTAATAAAAAAATAAATAACAGATATAGTGGTTCGGCTTTATAAGGTGAGACCTCGTATTGTCAGTAGACTCCACACTATAACCTGTTGTTCTTATTTACTAGGAGAGCAATATGGAATCATCATTTTGGAACAGTAAGCGTGCCCCAGGTGTTAAAGATCAACTGGATACCTGCGGTTTTGAATCGGCTACTGAAGTGGTTGAGGCCGCATTCAAAAAATATGCCGACCGTAATGCATTCACCGGCATCGGCCATACTCTTTCATTTAAGCAAATTGACGATTATAGTGGGGCGTTTGCCAATTACTTGCAAAACCATACAAACTTAAAGCCAGGCGATACCATTGCCATTCAAATGCCTAATGTATTGCAATACCCAATTGCCATGTATGGGGCGATGCGTTGTGGTCTTCGTGTGACCAACGTTAACCCGTTATACACTGAGCGGGAAATGCTCCATCAATTTAATGATTCTGAGGCCAAGGCTTTAGTGTGTATTGAAATGTTTGCACGCAGTGTTCAAAACGTTTTAGATGATACGGGTATAGAAACCGTTATCGTTACCAGCCTTGCTGACATGTTGCCTGATATTAAGCGCACATTAATTAATTTTACGTCCAAGCATGTTAAAAAAATGGTGCCAGCTTATTCATTGCCCAATGCGGTTAGTTTCCGTAAAGCCCTTAAATTGGGTAAGGGAAAAGGCTTTGAAGCTAATTTCATGAAGAATTTAGACGATACTATTATTCTTCAATACACGGGCGGTACCACAGGTGTGGCTAAAGGCGCTGAGCTGACTAACCGTAATCTAGTATCAAATATGTTTCAATCAGGTCAGATGTCCAATCAAACTGATAGTACTGGTCAGCCGATGCGTAGTGGTGAGCAGAACGTAGTGGTAGCCCCCCTTCCCCTTTACCATATTTATGCATTTACCTGTCACCTGCTGTCTTTGTTTCATGAAGGGGATCACAGTGTTCTGATTGCAAACCCCCGTGATACAGAGACCTTCATTAAATTAATGAAGCCTTGGCAACTATCGACCTTTATTGGTCTGAATACCCTATTTGTATCATTAATGGCCAACCCTAAGTTTAAAGAACTGGATTTCAGCAAGCTTAAATTTACAGTGTCAGGTGGCACTGCATTAATGGACGATACGGCTAGGCGCTGGAAAGAGATTACTGGAGTGGGCATCTCAGAAGCCTATGGTTTAACTGAATGTTCTCCTGCAGTAACCATGAACCCAGGTGATGGCCTAGAACGAATGGGTACCGTGGGTTTGCCGGTTCCAGGAACTGATCTTATGTGTATCGATGCTGCTGGTAACGAAGTAGCGGTAGGTGAGCGTGGCGAGCTATGTGTTCGTGGGCCTCAAGTAATGAAGGGTTACTGGAAGCGTCCAGATGCCAGTAAAGATGCCTTTACTGAAACCGGTGACTGGTTCCGTACGGGGGATGTAGCAATTATTGATGAAGCCGGTTTTGTATCCATTGTTGACCGTATTAAAGACATGATCATCGTATCGGGATTCAACGTGTTCCCAAACGAAATTGAAGGTGTGGTTACAGAACATCCACAGGTTAAAAGCTGTGCGGTGATAGGTGTGCCAGATGCTAAATCAGGTGAGGCAGTTAAGCTGTTTGTAGTAGCGGCAGATGCCAACCTTACCGCTGATATTATTAAGGCTTACTGCAAAGAAAACTTAACGGGTTACAAGCAGCCCCGTCACATTGAGTTCCGTGATGAGCTACCAATGACACCGGTAGGTAAGGTTCTACGTCGTGAGTTAAAAGACGAAGAACAAGCTAAGCGAGAAGTTGCAGAAAAAGCTGTGGCGTAATATGAAACAGTTTACGTTATCCCAGTTTTGCTCAATTCTGAACGAGACAAAGGCGTCAAGCCTGTGTGGGTGTTGTGGAAGGCAAGAATCGGGATAACACTTTTTACCCAACCCGCTTAGTCAGAATATGATGAAGAAAACGGTCTACCCTACCTCATCAAAGCCAGACTATGACAAGGATTATTCATCCGTGTGGGTGTATTTTAAAGGCGATAAGGTACGCGGTACGCATTACCCGGCACGGACTTCATCAGAGGCCTGAGATGATAAAACCATTTCAATTAAGAGCCTGAATATAAGTCAGAACTAAGCTACTTTAAGACTATTTCATTTACATTGACGAGTGAGAATATAGAAAAAAAACAAAAATTTTGTGCTATAAACAGCACGGAAAAATTAGTTATGCTCTGACTTCGGGGGAGCGTCCATTTATGTCTTGTTAATTCTCTTTTTTTGAAACAGTAACTTTGGTTTGATCTCCATCCAACCGATAGATTTGTCGAAGTTCAAATAGGTCAATCGAGTTTTTGGATTTTCGCCGTCAATGCCAAATGCAAGTACACCAGATACACCGGTCATTTGTTTAGACTCGATGATGTCCCTTAGTCGCTTATTTGCCGTAATGTCAAACTTTATATATTGCCCTTGCGGTATCTGAATACTGTTAGTCAGTTGATTATATGAGCTACACAAAATAGCAGCTGCATCAAATGAAAAAGCTTGATCTCGCATTGCTGGCCCAAACTTTTTAAACTTGTTCAAGAAAACGTTTTGCGACTCTCCTACTAGATCATCTTTTGAAATGAATAGGTCAGTTATTTCGACTATTTCATCAAAGTAATAGCCACCGGTTTCAAACATGGGTTCGAGAGTGTGGGCATGCATCCAACTGAAGAGTATCGGTCTTGAATCTAAGGTGCTTGTAGCATCGTTTTTATAGAACGCATTGACGATATTTCTGTAATCGTTTCCAACTCCTAAATAAAACATCAAATCTACTTCATTAAAAAAGTCTACAAAGATCGCATTTTCGCGCCACGTGCTGCCATTCGTAAACTTTTCTACTTGAATATATCCATTATTTTTTGCCGTGAAAAAGTCTTGATAATTATCTTCAATTTCTTTTAAGAACATTTCGCCAAAGGAGTCTTTATTATTGACTCCACTTTCAACAAGAAATCCAACGCGTTTACCCGCGAGAATTGATTGTCTCAAAAAATCCGAAATGCTTTTACCTCGGCGGTCTATTCCTGTGCTGATCCTGAATAGTGGAACATTTTGCGCACGATATTTTGCCCAATCCAAAAATTTTAACGACGCGGCACTAGTTATAAACATATTTGCTTTTGAACTTTCAGCATTGGCTTTTATTACCGCTGGAGTGAACTCTGTGATAGACGGACCTGATATTGCAAACACATTTAAACCGCCTAAAGCCGCCGAAAGACTGGGTAACGTGCGACTTAAATCACCACTCTTAAATGCCTCTACAGATTCATTATTTACGTCTACAACCTTAATGTCTGCGTTGCTGCAAAAATGTTCAACCCCAAGCTTTAAGCCAGCTTCTTGAGACGGCCCAAATAAATCGTTTGGATAAATTCCAACAATGTAGGGCTTCTTATTTGTAAACGAAATTTCACCACGTTCAGAAGGGTCGTATCTGTCGTAAACGAAAGAGGACACGGCGATAATACATACGGTAAAAGCTAAAAAGAACATACCGTTGACGATTTTCAGCGCGAATCGTTTATCTTGAGCGTGAGTTTTTAAAACTTGACGAAGAACGAAAAATAAAATTACGGCTAACAGCCCCCCTAAGCCGAGGGGCGTAGAAACCTCAGATCCCACTTTTAGTAATTCCACAATCATGTGTTTGCTCCATGCATATGTAACGTATGAAATAGTATAATAATTAGTCTATTAGGTTTATGCAATTTTTAATAATTTAGTAAAACTGGGGTCAGGGACAACTTAACGCCTACACTTCAGTTAGCTTCTTTTTCTGAAGGTTGGCTAGGAGACCCCTTTTTTTATCTTTCATTCTTCTGCCTGTTAAGGCTTATATCTCTTGCTTGAATTGCTCATTACCGATGGCCATTCCCTTATTAGAGTTGACGCGAATAGCATCAAGTAATTGACCTTCGATGTGGGATGAAAATAAGCTGCGATAGGCTGCCTGGCGTTGAATGGCATTG
>Ga0307488_10003100_pt1 | contig 13947 bp, 26 predicted proteins | sample SB02metaG_FD_202248 | JGI IMG/M metagenome (GOLD analysis project Ga0307488, IMG submission 202248) | Sea-ice brine microbial communities from Beaufort Sea near Barrow, Alaska, United States - SB 0.2 | ecosystem: Environmental > Aquatic > Marine > Coastal | place: USA: Alaska | collected... | reverse complement strand
AAAAGTGGACGAGTGTAAGCCCCTGCCGCCCGGCGTGCGTGGTGTTCGCCGCCGCCGTGCGCACGGGCAAGGAGTACATGCGCGACGTCACCTCCATCGACCCCGAGTGGCAGGGGCTTACACTCGACCACTTCTCAGGTCAATCTAAGCCGTTTCTGACACAAAATACACCCCAAACACCCCCTGATTCTTCTTAATGCCGCCTGACACCTCCTAAACACCCCCTAAACAACCCCTAAACAACCCCTATCCCACAGAATGCGCTTAAGTTGAGCCGAAAAGTGGACGAGTGTCAGCCCCTGTCGAGTGGCTCCCGGAGCTGGCGCCGCACTTCTACCACACCAAGTTCCGCAGTGGCAACGAGCCGCCGCCCGACGCCCCCTTCCTGGCCGTCTGAGTGTGGTCACGAATAGCACAGAGAGAGCGAGACACTTCCGCGTGTGCACGGGTGTACCGCAGGCTGTCGCCCCGGCTCCCGTGAGGAGGCGGCGAGTGTGTACGGGAATACTCTGAAGAGGCGCCAGGCTTTCGCCCTGGCCCCCGTGTCTCAGTAGCAGTCTATGATAGCAGAATAGCAGACGTTGTTAATCATTAATGAGTGAAGTGTACGAGTGAGCGCCCCACAGCGCCATCAAAATCAATTAGAATGAGATGGCTTTCAAGACGATGGGAAATCTGCCTGGAATTTGAAATCTGAAACCACGGCGACGCGAGGCACGGGGCTTTGAAGTGAAAGCTTGCAGTTCCCCCGTCGCCACTTTTGAACGCGCGCCGCGCGCGTATCGCGCGCGCCTCTGCCTGTCTGCTCACGGACGGAGAACCTCCCTCGATCGTCCGCGACATGGCGTCCGATCCGTGGGATGCCGACTACGGCGGCGACCGCAGTGCGGGCTTCGTCGGAGCCGAGCGGGGGAGTCCGGAAGGGCCGAACCCCCCGACGTACACCGACCTGCGACGTTCCAGCGCACTGCGGACTGTGAAGGAGCTGCCACGCTGCTTCCAGCCCGCGTTCGCAGCGTTCAGATACTTCAACGGCGTGCAGAGCGAGATGATGGACTTCGTGTTGTCCTCGCCGCGCTCCTTTGTCGTCAGTGCGCGACCCCCCCCACGCCCGCGCCGAACCCTTTCAACCACCCTTTAAACAGTGATATTGCACCTCTCAACACGCGCTGCCCTCGCCTCCTCCTCAGTCTTGGCCGCCGCCGAGGCCGCCGCGTCAGCCTCGAACCTCGCGTGAGCCGGAGCCTGGGCAGAACCCGCCTCCGCCGCCGCTGCCCCAGACCTTACGGCCAGCGCTGCCTCAGCCTGGTCACTCGTACCCTGATTGTTACTCGTACTGCACGGCACCCCGCCCAAGAACCGCGTTTCGCTGATGACCGTTGTCCCTTCCCTTACCCCGCAGGCGCCCCCACCGGAAGCGGCAAGACCGTGTTGTTCGAGTAAGCTCCCGCACCGCGCCGCGCGCCATAGCCCGAGCGTACACACGCGCGCGACAGCCCGACCCTCCGGCGCCCCCTCACCAAACCCGCGCGTCTTTCGCTCCTCCCCCTCGCCTCTGCTCTCTGCCTTTTCTTTTTGTTTTGACTTCACCCTCGACGTTCCCTTTTCAGCTCAACCTGACTGTTTGCTAATAGCGTACGCGTACCAGTGTACCCGTACACACTCATGCTCCGCCCCAGCATTGACGCCCTCACACTCCCACGCCGCGGCCCCGGAACCCGCGCGACTCCCGCCCCCTCCCCCTCGCCTCTGCATTGCCTTGTTTTTTTTACTTCTCACCTCACGTTTTCCTCGTGCAGGTTGGCGATCATTCAGATGCTGATGAAGCGCGTGAACCCGTCCACGGGCGCGTTCGAGCACAAGCCCGGCGAGCTCAAGGCCATCTATATGGCGCCGCTCAAGGCGCTGGTGCAGGAGAAGAAGGCATGGGCCCGCTTATACTTAAGTCCGTTGCCCCACCACAGCCGTGGTTTTGTCCACAGCTGTGGTACGTGTTGCCCCTGAAACCGCTCAAGTTAAGCTGAAACGGGATCTGGGGTTAGTGTTAGACCCTGGAGGAAGGTGGAGTGGATCGCGCGCTTCGGGCCGCTCGGCTGGGCCTTACGCGGCGTGCACTTCGGCCCAACTTGAGCCCGGTCCCCTATTCAGCTCAACTTGAGCCGCCACTCAGCCACAGCCGTGGCTTTGTCCACGATAGCACTCAAGTTATACAAACTTCACACCTCGAAGATGTTCAAGTTAAGCTGAGTTGAGGTGGAACGGGACGGCGCGTGCGGCCCTGCTGGTGGGGATCGTGTGCAAGGAGCTGACGGGCGACACCGACGTCAGCTCATGGGCAGGGCCCCACCATCGTTCCCTACGGGGGCCGGACGAAAGCCTGGTGCCTCCTTATACACGCGGAAGTGCATCTCCCTCGTCACGGGGGACAGGGCGAAAGTCTGGTGCCTCGTATTTTCGCGCGGAAGCGTCTCTCTCACTCCCAATTTCAGCTCAACTTGAGCTGTTTTGTGCCTGACCCCACGTAAGTATTCCTCCTTGGTGGTTGGTGCCGAAGTTGATTTGAACAGGTGGGGACGATGGTAAGGCCGTGGCGATGGGGCGAGCTGACCAACGTGGACATCCTGCTGACCACCCCCGAGAAGTTCGACAGCATCACGCGCAAGAACAAGGACCGCGGCGGCATGTCGTTCTTCGGCGACTGCGCGCTGGTCATGATCGACGAGGTGCACCTGCTGGCGGGGGGGCGTCCACACTCCTTCACGTCACTGTTTGCTCATAGTGCACCAGTGTCCTGAGCAGGGCACGAGTGTCAGGCTAGACAGGATGATGCGGCAACACTCTATGTACGGGTAAACCGGCATACTGTGACCCTAAACCCTAAACCTCAAACCTTAAACCTTAAACCCTAAACCCTAAACCCTAAACAGCTTATGGAACGAGTGGCCAGGCCCTGGGTGCTGGGCGACGAGCGCGGCGGCGCACTGGAGTCCGTGGTGAGCCGCCTGAAGGTGCTGAGCCGCAAGCCGTCGCTGCAGGGCCAGCCCCTGGGCAGCGTGCGCTTTGTCGCGTGCTCCGCCACCGTGCCCAACCTCAAAGACGTTGGCCACTGGCTCCAGGCAGGGGGGAGGGCAGAGGCAACCACCAGAGAGGCGGCCCCGGCCCCGCACACGGCTGGGGGCTGGCACCGCCGCCGCCACACCCGCCGCTCCCCTGCCGCCATGTTGCACCACCCCTCCCCACACATCCGCAAACCTTGGGCATCGTAAATGAGCGGCGTATATTTTGACCTCATTTGATTCTTGACAGCTGTGCGTTGCAGCCGATACGGGGAGTGCTCGGAGAGCTTGACTTTATTCTGACAGCTGTGTGGTGGTGGGATTTGGCGGCCCTGGCCCGCGGCCCCGGACCCCGAGGGCGTGTGGCAGTTCGGCGAGGAGTACCGCCCCGTCACGCTCGCCACCAAGGTAGGGGTTCACAGACTTAGCCATCCCACTGTAACCTTCGTTTCTTGAGTCACACTCGGTGTCAGGTTTGGTATCGAAGGAAGTCGTTCGATCGATCGATCAGAAACCTTACTCATATCCGCCGGGCCCTCTCCCACGGTGCTGGGGTATGACCCGGTAAGGCCTGGGTACATAACGTATGCCACGTCATCCACCACATGTTCGACCCTCGTGTCTCAAAATAAATGGCGACCGAAGACGTGTCGAGTCATTAATACGCGTGCTAAATGATAATGCTATGTCCCACAAACAAATGTTCTTTGGGCTCAAATTTCATCGGCTAACCTTGGGTTTCAGCACAGCGAAGAGCACGAGATTTTTATCTGGCCCTGCGGCCCGGCCAAGAACGACTTTCTGTTCGAGAAGCGGCTGAACGACCGGCTGTACGAGGTGGTGATCAACCACTTCTGCAACAAGCCCAGCATCGTGTTCTGCAACAGCCGCGACGGGTGCATGGCGGGGGCTTACACTCGTGCACTTCTCGCCTCAACGTAAGCACCTTTTGTGCCATGCGCTGGGTGGTTTCATGGAGTTTCTGTGACCCAGACGGCTAAGGTTGAGCTGAGAAGTCGACGAGTGTAAGCCCCTGGTGCATGGCTGCCGCCAAGGAGCTGGCACAGAAGGCCAGGCTTCACCGACGGGCAACGCTCGCCACGTCATTCATCTCATCCTTGTTATTGAGTGTCATCCACCAACGGGGGCAAGGGCAAAAGCCTGGTGCCTCCTCATACACGCGGAAGCGTCTCTCCCTCTCTGAGTGTCACCCGCCCGGTGATGCGGCGAGCTTCATAATCCACCTGGCCCTACCGTGAGGGCGCCTCGGCCCGGTACAACCCGTTCGTGCGGGACGACCAGCACCGCCGCCAGCTGGCACGGTCATTAGTACTCCACCATCGACATAAACACCGTGTTGTCAACCTATCATTTCCGTGTCAGAAAGGAGGCACAAGGCTTCCGCCCGGGCTCTCGTGTGTTTCCCGTGCCCAAGTAGCCAAAAGCGAGCACCCTATATAACAAAGTGCGTTAACGTGTTACGAGCAAAGCAAAGCAAAGCATGGACCAATCACAGGCTCAGAACGGTTTTGATCCGAGCCTGTGATTGGCACATGCTTTGCGTTGCTCGTAACACTTCAACGCACTTTGTCATACATGTGGCCCTGCATGGTGGCGGAGGCGGCGCGGCGCACGTCCAACAAGTCGCTGCAGCAGACCATCGCGGCGGGCACGGCCTTCCACACCGCGGCGCTCGACTTCTCCGACCGCGACCTCTGCGAGCAGCTCTTCCGCTCCCGCCTCGTCACCGTCCTGTGCTGCACCTCCACGCTCGCCATGGGCGGGGCCTCAAGCGGTCAGATTAACAAGATTTGCCATATCGATATGGGAGATGACCGTATCGATACTGTCATCTCCCATGTCATTAGACCATACCCTGTATCGATATGCAGGATGCCCATATCGATATCCCGTATCGATATCGGATCCTATCTTGTCATTCTGTACGCGGCGGCCCCTGACTGTCTGCTCATGATCACACTCCCGGTGTACCCCATGATCATACTCGCGGTGTACCGGTGCCCGGACACACTCCCTTCCCTGGCCTGGCCACTTGCTACTTTCTGAGCTCAACTTGACTGTTTGCTGATAGTGCACCAGTGCACCCGTACACTCTCTCGCCGCATCCTCGTCCCTGGTCTGGCCTGGTACATTACGAGCAAACAGTCGGGGCGGAGCACGTGGCGACGGCCCTGGACTCGGGCGTGAACCTGCCGGCGTACCTGTGCGTCATCCGCGGCACGCGCCAGTACGCGGGGGGCGGGCAGTACAAGGTGGGCGCAGGCTGATCATGCTCACTGGGGCATTCATCCCAGTATAAACCGTCGTCTCTATGTCCAAAAGTGGGCCAACCTGTGACGTGGCGAGCCTGGCATGGCGGGTCCTAGCGGCAGGAGATCGAGCGGAGCATGCTGCTGCAGATGTGCGGGCGCGCGGGGCGGCCGCAGTTCGACACGGAGGGCAGCGCAGTCATCATGACGCAGAAGCACACGCGGGGGCTGTACGAGGTAGGGCAACGCAGGTCGACCCTATGAAACCTATGTTGAAAGCGCCTGGGACTAAGCGCTTGAAACTAACATGTGACATACTGCTTTCAAGGTTTGCTTTCGAATTCAACTTGCGCGGCTACAACGAGGGGCTGGTGCACGGCAGGGCCTCATACTCCTCCACTTCTCGGCTCAACCTGAGCCATGAGCAATGGAACCACCAAACGTATCCCACAAAAAGTGCTCACGTGAAGCCGAGAATTGGAGAAGTGTTTTGCCCCTGGTGCATGGCACGGACCCGATCGAGTCCAACCTGGGGCAGGGCGAAGCGGGTGCCTACTCATCGCGTCATCCACCGCGTTTGAACCCCTCGTTTCCCCAGATAAGAGCCGCCTGTGACGTGTCGAGCACCATGCAGACATGTGTATGTGTTGGCGCCTGCCTGGTTTGAGTGGTATAGAGTAGAGACTCAGGCCTGAGAGTGCATCGCTCAGGTGTTGTGATACCACGCTCACTTTCCCCATGGCGTGCGACACACCGCTGCCACCGTATGACCCTGAGGTGGGGCTGGCCATGCCGGAGCACCTGAACGCGGAGATCGCCAGCTCCATCGTCAACGACGTGCCCACCGCCATCGAGTGGCTCAAGCACAGCTTCTTCTACATCCGGCAGGGCGCAGCTCAACAAAGCTCGCCACGTCCTCCTCGTGCATTGACTTAAACAACACCCTATGACGTGCCAATCATCAATTGCTCAATTGACCCAAGGAGAGCTCCCAATGTCATCCACCACACTCTCACTTACACCCTCGTGCATCGAGTAAAACGCCATCATGTGACCTGGCAACCATTACGCACTCGTGACGTGGTATTCATACACCTTGGACCTGGCATGCACTATGCGCGGGTCCCTGAGACCCGCATGCGTCAGAACCCGCGGCACTATCACGTGCCGCCGACGACCCCCCCGGACGACGCGTGCAAGCAGATCGTGATGAAGAACCTGGCCGAGATCTCCGCCGCGCGCCTGTGCGAGATCCGCGAGGTGGAGGGCGGCGACCCCAGCGGCGACTTCTCCAACTCCTCCGTGCGCCCGCTCGAGGTAACACCTGCCAGCATCACGTTCCGGAACTGTTCCAAGTCTGTGATTGGTCCATGCTTTGCTTTGCTTTGCTTTGCTTTGCTTGTAACACTTTGACGCACTTTTGTCATACCTCGATTCTAAACCCTGGATTGCCACATCATGCCTGCCACGTCACGCCTGCCATGCCATGCATGCCACATTATTGACCTCGATAATCATCCTGATCTGCCATCTCATGCCTGTCACGTCATGTCATGCATGCCACGTCACGTATTACACGTCATGCCTGCCACGTCATTCAACTCGTTGTAATTCCTGGTTTCCCGAGTTAAGTGGCGCCCTGGGACGTGCGACGTGGCGGGCCCTGGCTGGAGGGTGGGCGCATCATGTCCGACATGTACATCCGCTTCAATACCATGGCAGGACTCTCAACCCTAAACACTAAACCCTAAACCCTAAACCCTCAATACCATGGCAGGATTCGGTCCACGGTGGATCTTGCGCACCCGCCTGCCACGTCATTCGCCGCGTGTGAGACGAGCATTGGCCCATTTCTTGAGCTCAATCTACGGCATCCTGTGACGTGGCATGGCAGGCACGCGCGTGATCCACCAAGCTCTGCCACGTCATTCGCCTCATGTTAGGCAGTCGTGCGTGAGTTCAGTCCATGGCATCTTATGATGTTGCAGCAGCACCCATCTGACCCTACCATCCGCGGCTCATCATGGACCTGAAGCCCGGCACCAGCGTGCACACCCTGCTGGAGACGCTGTGCATGGCAGAGCGGTGCATGTTGAACTCTATTGAAGCCCGTGTTGAAAGCGCCTGCTTTCAAGAGTTGAAGCTAACATCTGATAATCCGCTTCCATAATTTGCTTTCAACTTCAACTTGCGCCGCTACAGCAAGGCGGAGGAATTCTCGCAGATCAAGATGCGGTTGGGCTCAGTAAGCGCTGCTTGCCGCGTCATTTACCACACTTTCGACCGGCGTTTCGTGAGTTAAGCTTCACCCTGTGACGTGGCCCTACGGCGTGCGATTACAGACTGCATACCACGTCGTTCTCCACACTTGCAGCCCCGCGTTTCGTGATTTAAGCGGCATCCTGTGACATGGCGAGCACTGTGTAATCGGCCCTCGGCTGAGGCGCGACGAGCGCAAGCTGCTGAAGGAGTGGAACCTCAGCGACGAGCCTATCGTACGTTTCAAGGTGTGGCCTGGGATCATCTACCTGGAAGTAAATCAATATGCAACACACGCTCAAGGCAAAAGCCTGGTGCCTCCTTACACACGCGGAGGTATCTCTCTGTCATCTCTCCCCTAGTAGCGGTATCATCCCATCCCTGTCGCGAGCTACGGTGATCTCACCCAAAGGGATACGAGTCAATATGGTCATTCAATCAAATGACTGCTCGGTTTGATGCACCGGGGTTCAGTATGACAAAGTGCGCCAAACCACTTAGCGACTTAGCAACTTTGAGTGCTCCGTCGTCCAAATGAACAGTTCTTATGGGTCGAACGGGACGACTTAGCACGCAAAGTCGCGGAGTCTCCAAGTGGTTTGACGCACTTTGTCATAGCGGGCCTTAGTCGACGGTGCAGGAGGAGAAGGGCAAGGCTGGCAAGAAGGTGACGGCCAAAGTGATCCGCACGCCGCACGAGAAGATCTTCATCATCACGCAGGAGGGGACAATAGGCTGATTCCGATATATCGCATCCCGCGCCGAGCGCTGACGCTTTGCCCGCAACTCTGTATGGGCATCCAGGCAACCTGGCGGCTGTTTAGCCGCGCGGAGCGCTGACGCTTTGCCCACAACTCTGTATGGGCATTTCACCCAGGCGATGTACTGAAATCGGCCTATTACGGAGTGTACCGGTACTCGCCGCGTCATCCACCACGTCATCCACCACACAGTGTACTGGTGCTCGCCGCGTCATCCACCACATAGTGTACGGGGGCTTGCGCCGAGTCATCCACCACACTGCAAACCCTCGTTTCTTGAGTTGAATGGCATCCTATGACGTGGCGAGGAGCAGTGAAGGTGACCCTGACACGCAGGAGCAGATGAGCGACCAGTTTGCCACCACGCTGCCCAGCGGCATGCGCCTCGAGGTGGCACGGCCAGCCTCTGTACTGCTCGCCACGTCATAGGATGCCTGTTTACACAATAAACGAGGGTTTACAATGTGATGGATGACGTGGCGAGAACTGGTACACAATGTGGTGGATGACATGGCGATCAAGCTTGTTTTCTATGAGAGTTGTGACGCGGGGGGCATGATCCTCCGGGCCCTGCGAGATGGAGAATGTGTTTCAGAACGGGCGGCGCATCATGCAGGTATATACCCATCCACTTCAACCTGCCATCCTTTGAACGTGAGCCTGAAGGCCTAACATCTTGAACCTAATGTCCTGCCAACCTGAACCTAACACCCTATCAACTTGAACCCAATCACGCAGGCCGCGGCGAAGTACTACAAGACCATGGGCGAGGCAGGGCATGGAGGATCATGCTCGCCACGTCATTCTAAACCCTAAACCCTAGACCCTAAACCCTAGACCCTATATCCTGGCACGGAGGATCATGCTCGCCACGTCATCGTCATTCATCTCATTACAAATCCTCGTCTATTGCGTTGAGCTTCGCTCTGGGACGTGGCGATCGTAATCCGGCGGGCCTTGTGTGGAGGGCGGGTTAGCCGCGGTGTGCAACTCACTGCGGCTGGCCAAGTCGCTCGAGATGCGCATGTGGGCAGGGAATAAGCCGACTTCGGTATATCGCCTGGGTGAAATGCCCATACAGAGTTGCAAGCAAAGCGTCAGCGCTCCGCGCGTGAAAGCAGGCGCCAGGCTGAATGCCCATACAGAGTTGCGGACAAAGCGTCAGCGCTCCGCGCGGGAGGCGATACACCGAAATCGGTCTTTTGAGAGACGCTGTACACTCCATGTGTTCGAACGTTGATGTGAGTCAGTGTGTGAGTGAGTGAATGAGTGAGATGCGGTACGGGCAATGAGTCTGTGGGCGCACCCGCACCCTTGCTATGGGATGACACTAAGTTCCCCATGAAGCAGATCCCGCAGTGCGGCAAGAAGTCCGTGCAGGCGCTGGCCGACGCCGGCCTGCGCTCGCTCGACGAGGTAGGCCGGGTTACTTGGGCCTCATGGACAGTGAGATGGATATCTGATTAATCATGTTTGCCACCCATGCCACCCATCCGCCAGATTTGAAACCCTCGTTTATTGAGTCAGCTGATATCTTATGACGCGGAAAACATTGTCTACATCTGACCCCGGTGGGCACTTGCACCGTTTGGGGGTGACGTTGAGGTGTGCGGCTGACACCAGGCACCAATTCTGCTCTTATAGCTGACTCACATGTGTTACCCTAGTCTGGCAGTCCTGGAAATTCGTTTGCCTCAGAAACATCGAGCCGTTTCGTCATCAAGCGCCGCATTGACCAATCGCAACACGCCACGTAAGTCCAGTGGAGGTTGCCTAAGGGTTTACGGTTTAGGAAGGGGGGAAGCATCTGACCCTACGACTCGGTGCTGGGCGGGGACCCGCGCGCGATGGAGCGCATCGTGAACCGCGCCTTCCCGCACGGCAACCACCTGGTGTCCTCCGTGCTGGCGCTGCCCCGCCCCATGCGCGTCCAGCTCTGCGTCAAGGAGGCGCGGCCCAGAGTGACAAGATAATCCATATAGATACGGGAGATGACCATATCGATACTGTCATCTCCCATCTACGCAGTTCAGTCCCCGTACCAAATGGTCACATTTGCTCCTTGTCCCTTTTCCTTGAGTCAACTCGTCGTTTTTCGAAAAGCTCTCGTGTGGCGCAACCTCTCCGTTTCAGAACGCCTCACGTTTTGATTTCCCACCCCATGGTTTCTTAGACCGTCGAGATCGATAAAATCCATTTGTGAACCTAAGTTGCGCGTACAAACATGTTCCAATCTAGGACAATTAAGCGAGGAGCAAATGTGACCATTTGGTACGGGGACTGAACTGCGTATATACCATTAGCTCATATCCCATATCGATTTCCAGGATGACCATTGATCTCCCATATCGATATCGGATCATATCTTGTCACTCTGGTGGGGCCGCTGGGCCCGGGGCTCGGGGCGTGCGGCCTCACACTCGCCACGTTATCGCCCGGTTGGTGTAACGGTGCTAGACAGTCATCTACCACATAGTGCCCAGCGTGCCGACTCACGCTCACCACGTCATACACCGCATGGTGGACCCTCGTGTCTTGATTAAGCTTCACTGTCGAGTTTCGCATCAAAGTTTTGGTATCGGATACGAATCCCATATAACCAATACGTATGCACATGTCCCCCCCGACACGGAGATCAAGTGACGTACTGTGTCATCCCTGATCCCTAGTACCTAATCCCTAATCCATAAACCCTAAACTCCGAACCCGAAACCCTCAACCATAAACCTTGGAGGTGACTGGCGGGCCCTAAGCGGAGGCGTGGAACGGGGGGGTGGTGGTGCGGGCCTGGGTGGAGCAGATGTTCTCGCCGCGTGCGGACTTTGGCGGCGGTGCCGAAGCTGACGCCGGGGGCGGGGGCGGGCCCGGGGCTGGGCCCGGGGCAGGGGGCGGGGAGGGGCCGGCAGCTGGTAGGGACGAGCTACCCGCCCCGTGATCTGCCACCTTGTTAACCCTTGTGCATTGAGTGAAACGCCATCATATGACGGTGCGAGCATGTCATGCACGCATTGTTAACCCCCGTGCATTGAGTTAAACGCCGCCATCACATGACGGGGCGAGCGGTGCTGATCTGGCCCTGCTCGGAGGGGCTGGGGCGGCGGCAGCGGTTGCGGCACGTCCGCAGGCGCGCGGCGGCGAGGAGCCCGGGTCATCGCGGTGGTCGGCGCACCTGGTGGTGGGGTGCAAGCACTGCGACACGCTGCTGCACATGGAGCGCGTGGTGCAGGACGGGCCGGGCCCCAACACCGTGGTAAGGCGGTGCAGGTTGACCCTATGAAACCCAAGTTGAAACCGCCTGGAACTAAGCGCTTGAAACTAAAGTGTGATTTACGACTTTCGATTTCTGGTTTCAAACTCAAGTTGCGCCGCTACACCATGGAGGCGGGCGTGGCCATCGAGCGCACCGTGACGTGCATGTCGCTGCCGCGCCCGGGGGAGGAGGTGGCGCTGGTGGTGGGCAGGGGCTTACACTCGTCCACATTTCGGCTCAACTTGAGCGCTTTGTGTGGGATAGGAAGTGCGCTTAGGGGTTGTTCAGGGGGTGTTTAGGAGGTGTCAGGGGTTGTTAGGGGGTGTTTAGGGTATATTTTCTGTCAGAAACGGCTCAAGTTGAGCTGAAAAGTGGACGAGTGTAAGCCCCTGGTGGTGGGGCTCATCTTCGAGAACTGCGTGGGGCGCGACGTCAGCTACGTCATGTCGCACCGCGTGCCGCACCACGGCCGCATGACGCCGCTGCAGGTAGGGCAGTGCACGTTCAAACCCATTGGAACCCGTGCTGAATCAAGCGCTGGTATCAGTGCTTGATGATAGCATATGATAAACTGCTTACAAATGTTGCTTTCATTTTCAATTGCGCCGCTACATGCAGGCTGGCGGCTTTGTGGCCAACACGCGGCCGGGCGGCGGCAACTATACTGCGCCGCGTGCCGACGCGCCCCAGCCCCCGCTCAACCCGCCGCAGCAGCAGCAGCAGCTGCAGCAGGTGGAGCAATATGGGATGAGTGCCTGCCACATCATTCACCACGTGTTGAACCCTCGTTCGTTGAGTTGAGCGCCAAGCATTCTCAGCACTGTCACGTGTCATACCCTCCCAGCAGCAGCAGCAGCAGCCCCGGCAGCCGCAGCAGCAGCAGCAGCATCTGGAGCAGCAGCTCGGGCCGCCCCGTGTAAACCAGTCGCCGGCAGGCCTTATTACCCATATTCTTCAGCTGGCATTTGAATATCTTTGAGCTAACCCATGGACAGTGGACAGTGGGTTAACTCAAATGGATCGAACAGCTGATATACAGTTAAGCCGGTAAACGTGCTGCCTGTGAGGCCGTTTTCAGCGGGGCGGGAACCGCCCGGTCAGCCGCCGGGGCCGCGGACCGCCAGTCCCGCCCGGGACGGGCACCGGGGCGCCGGCGCCGGCGCCGGTGGCGGCGGTTTTGAGGCCTGCGTCGGCGGCAGCGGCAGGGGCGCCGGCGCCTCCCAACCGTCGGCGAAGGAAAACGTTGAAGACTTCCGCTACATTCCTCCCGGCAGGGCCTGACTCTAGTCCCCGTCGCAGCTTACTTTAAGCCGCGTTGTCCCTGAAACTGCTCAAGAAAGTGTAAGCCCCTTCCCCACCACTCAAAGAGGTTACCGTGACTCTTTGATTGCATTATAACAAATAGGAAATAGTGAAAGGCCATAGCTCCCGGCGTCGCCCGCCCCCCCGCCGCCGCCGGCAAAGCCCCCGCCGCCCCCGCCCCCCCTTCCGCTGCCGCCGCCGCCGCCGCCGCCGCGGGCACCCGGCCTGGCGTCACCTGGAGCGAGCCGCTTCTCATGGAGAGGGCGCCGAGCTTCAAGCACCGGGCAGGGGGGTTAGTGAGAACAAGCACTCCACCGACGTTGAACTCCTCTTCATCCGCACGTTGTCTGAAAGTATGAGTAATCACCCTGAAGGTAAGTCTTGCTCCGGTTTCAGTTCGGTTGCTTACTCTCAATGACTCTCCTGCACGGCGCCGCGTGCCGCGCCCGCGCTTGCGCCGCAGGTCGGGGGCGGCGCCGGCGGCGAGGGGGGGGCTGGTGCTAACGGCGACATCGACGACCCCAACGACTACGCCGCCGAGGACTTCAGCATCGGGACTGTCAAGGCGGCCAAGGCGGCCAAGACGGCGGCCAAGGCGCTGGCGAAGACGGCGGTAGCGGCGGCAACGGCGGCGCACCGGGCCCTGGCGTCCAATCCCGGAGCAGCAGCGGAGGACGGTGAGGCGGCCGCCCATACGACATAAAACGCCATCGGCGCGTCTCAATGAATGCCTCTGTGTGGTGTTGGGTGATGTTGGGTGATGTGCGGTGGTCTCACCACGTGCAATTACTAATGTGTGTTGTGCTCCCTGCTACCTGGGGGCTGGGGGGACGAAGATGTGGACCCTGCGCAGGGCGCGTGGGTCGATCAGGGCGGGGACGACGACGGCGGCGGTTGGGGAGGCGGCGCCGGCGACGGTACAGGTGGTGACGGCGGCGGCGGCGGCGGTTGGGGAGGAGACGACGGCGGCGATGGTACCAGTGGTGCCGGCGGCGACGGCGGCGGCTGGGGCAACGGCGGCGGCACCGGCACCGGCGGCGGTACTAACG
>Ga0307488_10003099_pt1 | contig 13952 bp, 34 predicted proteins | sample SB02metaG_FD_202248 | JGI IMG/M metagenome (GOLD analysis project Ga0307488, IMG submission 202248) | Sea-ice brine microbial communities from Beaufort Sea near Barrow, Alaska, United States - SB 0.2 | ecosystem: Environmental > Aquatic > Marine > Coastal | place: USA: Alaska | collected... | reverse complement strand
GAGGTCAAGGGGAAGCATACGATGTGGATGACGAATTGGAAATGCTTAGTATTCAAGTTGCAAAAGCTCTTGATCTTGATATTGCTGGGGTTGACTTATTATTTCACGATGACGGATATAGAATCTGTGAAGCAAATTCTGCGCCAGGATTCAAAGGATTTGAAGAATCATTAGGAATTAATATTCCTCAGAAAGTTTTTGATTATGCCAGTTTGAGGACAAATTCTTGACCATGCAAAATTTTTATCAAGCATTAGAAAACTATAAAAATGCTTATGCAATGATGGAACTAAAAAAACAATTGAAAAGAGAAATGCCTCCTAGTGGTAGTTCTTTTTATAGATATTTTTCTGATCCTAATAGTAATCCACCATCACATCATACTCTTGAAGAACGCATTGATAATATGTCACTTGTAAAGTGTAAAGGACATGCTGTGTTTAATTATTACTATTCACAAGCTGCGTTTGCAATGATGTGGAGTAACATTCAATCTATTAAAGTGGAGATGAATACTCCTAAACCACGTCATCCAGAAGCACCACAAGCAGGTGAAGAGTTGATGTATGTGGATCTTTCTAGAGAAAAACTGGAAAATCTCTACAAGGACTAAACCATTTTCTGAACTGTTCACCACCTCATTGACGGGGGTGGTTTTTTATTGTATAATACTCTCATACACATCACAGACATGACCTACGAAGCAGAAGTCAAATTTTCTTTTGATGCTACATACACTCCCACATACAGTGGTGTAAATGTTACTGATGAGTACATCCCAGAAGAACATTTCCTGATTACAGCACCTGCTGCTGATCTCAATGCCAAGCAGTATTTCAAACTCTTTGAGAAGTTCATGCTCTGTGTGGGTATGTGCCCCAGTTCTATTCGTTCTGGTGCTATGTCATTGGTATTCAATGATATGGTGCTTGAAGAAGATCAGCGTAAGGTATGTTGTGAGTATGATATCACGATGAATGAAGACCTGGATAAGAAGTTTGAAGAGTGGAAGATTCGTGATGAAGAATGTGCAAAGCTGCGATCTGACTACAAAAATAACTTTGGTAGTGAACCCAAGATCAAAGGAGATTGGGAGCAACATGGTGCTGATAAACTTGATGGTGATGTAAACTGATGACACAAACACTCACTGATAGCACCACAATTTATGAATGGTGTTTTGAATTCTATCACACGGGAGAAAAAGAATGGTTGGATTTTGGTTACTGGACTCTCTCTGATGACCAACAATCTGCCATTGAAATGTTGTTGATTGATGAAGACAATCAAGTTGACCATTTAAGTTGCTCACTCAACACCTGGACATACGAACAATTTAAAAAGAATCAAGGTGAAAACAGTATGGAATTAATCCGAGATCTGACATGACTATTACACAACGAGCATACGACAAAATTGGTGACCTTATTGAACAAGAGGAGGCACGGATTAAAGAGGAATTGAGTGATAAACCTGAATGGGTAGCACAAGAAAGAATTAATGAGTTGTGGGATGCACACGAACTGTTGTATGATGCTGTGAATAAAGTGGGTATATTTGATGTAGAAGACGAAGAGGAGGATGACGGATGAAAATTATTACAGAAGGTAAAGTCAAGACTGTATATCAAGGTGACGATGCTGATCGTGTCATCATTGAGTATCACGATAAGGTGACTGCAGGTAACGGTGAGATGGTTGATCATCCTTTAGGAAAGGGATCCCTCTGCTGTAGTATCTCATCTCTTATCTTTGAGAAACTTGCCCAAGATAATATCCCAACACATTATATTAATATGGTTGGTGCTAACAAGATGATCTGTAAGAAGGTAGAAATTGTTCCTCTAGAAGTTATTTGTAGGAATCGTGCTGCTGGATCTATTGTTCGTGAGACAACTTTGAAAGAAGGTGTACCACTACCACATCCTATTGTTGAGTTCTTCTTGAAGGATGATAGTAAGCATGACCCATTACTTACGAGAGACCGTGTACGTTTGATGGGACACGATCCTGAACCTTTCATTGAGATGACTCTACGTATTAATGACATCCTCCGCTCATTGTTCTACATCATGGGCGTTGACCTTGTGGACTTTAAAGTTGAGTATGGATACACTGCTCATGGTGAGTTGCTACTTGCTGATGAGATTAGTCCTGATAGTATGAGACTCTGGAAGATTGGTAGTGACAAAAGATTTGATAAGGATCTATTCAGAAACGATGAAGGTGATATTGTTCCTGCCTATCGTGAGATCCTTGACCGACTACAACCCCTTGCAATCCAATGACAGTTAACAAAACCTGGACAGTAATGAATGACCTTCAAGAGTCATTCAATCAGATTAATACACTCTCATTTCTTCTTGATCAACTACAAGAAGCTGTAGATGAACAAAATCAAATGAAAATTGTTGACATTTGCTATGCACTAAATTCTTTCCTTCCAGTTTATACTGAAAACTGGGATAAAAACTTTAAGAAAGCTTGGGATGTTGTTGTGGAATGAAGCACAAAATACCTGATATCATTAGAAAGAATTCTTTTGATTGCTTCAAGAGTTTGAATGAAGCAGAACGTGCTGTTGTTATGTTTGGTGAGGATGAGTATCGTAAATCACTAGACCTTGAGAATGATGATGCTGCCTGTTGGAAGATCCCAAGTAAGGAATCCACAACATTTGTTGGTTGGAATCCTATGTGTATCCCAACAATGGATTACATAGTATGGAAACTAAAACGTCGTGAACAAATTGCAAAAGGAGAAATTCACTAATGGACTATAAGACTTCTGGAGTTGACATTATCAAGGGACGTTCCTTTGTAGAGTATCTCAAGGTATTGGCACCTAACATTGGTGGTTTCAGTGGAATGATGGAGGTCCCATCAGGATATGAGAAACCTGTATTGGTATCTGGTGCTGATGGTGTCGGAACTAAGATGAATATTTGTAGGATTGCTAATGATTACACTACTATTGGCCAGGACCTTGTTGCTATGTGCGTCAATGACGTTATATGTTCTGGTGCTAAACCATTATATTTTCTAGATTATATTTCCACAAAATCACTTGATGCTAACGTCAGTGATATTGTGTATGGAATTAATGTTGGTTGTACGATAGCTGGAATGGAACTCCTAGGTGGTGAAACTGCTGAACATTTCAGAGCAACTGATTATGACCTTGCTGGTTTCTGCACTGGTATTGTAGAGAAGAATGATATTGTTAATGGTAGAAACATCCAAGCAGGTGATGTAGTTATTGGTATTGAGAGTAGTGGACTTCACAGTAATGGATACACACTGGTCAATGATATGCTGTGGAGGAATTATATTTACTATAAGGAGATGCCTGAGTTGCTGAGACCAACCACCATCTATGCTCGTCTCATTCAATATCTTTTGGATGAAGTTCCTATCCTAGGCATGGCACACATTACAGGTGGAGGACTGCCTGAGAACCTGCCACGATGCCTTCCAATGGGTCTTACCGTTGATGTTGACTATGATGCTTGGGAACGACCAGAACTCTTCAACAAGATCCAGGAGGCAGGAGACATTGCTGAGAAAGAGATGCGTAATGTATTCAACCTTGGTATTGGATTCTGTTTAGTTGTTCCAAAAGAAGTATCAACATTGACTCAGAGCTTGATTGCTGATACACCATTTGGTATGAGATCATGGACTATTGGAACTATAAAATAATACTTTACCTTTTTCATTTTATATGATATACTAAGAAAACTTATATCTTTTTTTTATGCACGGAAGTCTTGAACCAGAAGATAGAGTAATGGACGCTCCATCTGTTTATGAACAAGTTTCTTCTCTTGTCCAAAAGTATGGATGGGAAGAAGGAGATAACATCGTAGTTGAAATGGCAGGAACTCAAGTTTCTGGTATCGATGTAGGTGAAGAGTATAACAAGAAGTGGCAATCACCTATTGGTACTCGTAAGTATAACAAAGAAGCATTCATTGTAATTAAAAATCTCTCAAGAGATCCTTTTGAATCTTCTAAGCCTATGGAACGAGAATTTAAACCACAACATCCTTATACTAAATAAAATTTAAATCGCATTGAGATAATGTTTACAATTTATTCTAAAAAAGGTTGTCCTTATTGCGATAAAGTAGAGCATGTACTTCAGTTAGCTGAACTTAAATATGTTGTGTATGAACTCAATAGAGATTTTACAAAAGATCAGTTTTTTACAAAGTTTGGATATAGTGCTAGTTTTCCAAGAATTGTAAAAGATTCTGAAATTATTGGTGGATGCTCAGAAACTGTTAAGTATCTAAGGGAGCAAAAGTTAGTCTAATGGAAATGTCAAACTTTAATGATCTTTATGACTTAGTTGAACATGCCATTGAAAATGCTTTTGCAGGCCAAATGAATTTAAAATTTTATGATTATTTAAAATCTACAAAAACAAAAAAACATGAGATAGATTTGTTTATTAAAAGTTCAACAAGTTCTGAACTTAATGATATTATAAATGATCTAGACGGATATCTTGAAGGAGGATCTGACAATGAACACAAACAACTGCGAGAGGGGTATGGACATATTCCTAAACCTCAAGCAAGAAAAATAAAAACGTATTTGTACAGTATCTTAGAAGATGCTTGGAGATATAGTAATGACAAACGACCAGGAAGAAGAAAACGATCTAAATAATGAAAACTCTGATATCAATCGAGGGTTTGAATTACTATTGAGAAATAGGAGAAGATCACCAAAACCAAAAACTTTTCAAGTGAAGTTTGATAAAATAATCTCCCTTTTTAAAGGAGAGTTTTGTTTTTACTTTGAATTCTATATTGATGTTAAAAAGAAAGAAGACTCTTTGGAGAGGTAACATGGAATCGGCAACCCCATATATTATATTTTTCTGTGGTATAGGAATCATTGGTTCCTTTTTTATTGGATTCATGGTAGGATGGTTTGGAAATGATATGGCATATGCGTTTCTAGACAAAGCAAAGCAAGTGCCATTACACCCGGAGATGTTTGATCAAAATGGCAACATACTCCCTGACGAAATTTTAGCTGTAAGATTTGAAAACGATTATGACTCCGACGAAGACTACGACGACGAGCAAAAGAAAGACCACTGATACTAAGAAGACCACGACACCTAAAAGAGCGGTAAGTATTCCAATTCCAGAATTGAATACAAATCCATTTGTATTTGAAATTCTTGATGCTGTTTCTCAACAGAGAACTAAAGCAAAAAAAATAGAAGTTCTTAAAAAATTTGAACATGATTGCCTCAAAGTTATTTTTGTTTGGAACTTTGATGAGTCTATAGTTAGTCTTCTTCCGAAAGGAGAGGTTCCTTATGGGGATGTGAAAGATCAGAATGTTTACTCTGGAAATCTTTCCGAAAACCTTTTGAGAGAAGCAGCTGGTGGTGAAGCTGCTACTAAACAAGACCTTCAAGCACAAGGAAAAACTTCATTGCGTCGTGAATATCAAAACCTATATCATTATGTTCAAGGAGGTAATAACACTCTCTCAACGATTCGTAGAGAAATGATGTTTATTAATCTTCTTGAAGGCCTTCACCCTAGAGAAGCGGAAGTTATAATTCTTGCTAAAGATGGAAATCTTTCCGATAAGTATAAAATTACTATGGATATTGTCAAAGAATCTTATCCAGATATCCAATGGGGAGGTCGTTCATAATGGCAAGTCAGTTAGGCGAAGCACCTCAAAAAATAGAGAACGGGGAAATGGAACAATCCAATCAAGAAAAAAAAGAAATTGTCGCATCTGATTATGATTGTCAAATTCTTCTTGAGAAGACGACTCTTAAATTAGCAAATGACAAATCATTCCCAACAGACGCTAGACTTATTTGGTACACTGTTGATGGTGTTGAATGCGTTGACCTTACTCGTTGTAATAAGGTATCAAAGATGTTTGATATGTATTATGACCGATACGGTAAAGGTTCCGTGAAGAGAATTGACTTTGGGTATGGGTCAATCAATCCAAAGCTCTGGGGAAACAAACCAAAAAAAGAAAACAAGAAAAAATGAATGACGAGTATCTTAAAGAACAAATAAGCGATCTTATTAGAGATGAAATTCAAGAGGTCATTAATGACTATGTTGATCTTAAGGAAGATGCGAAAAAAAGTGGCATTGGATTTGTTCAGAAACAAGAAGACGAAGAACTTAAAGTTAATATCTCAAATGAAGAGGTAGAAAAACTTATAAAAGAGTATAAAAAACTTAAAAAAAATGCCAAGTCAAATCTTTCACAAATTAAAAAACTTGGATTAATTGACAAACATGGAAATCCTTTGATCAATCAAAAAAAATACTAAAAATGCTATCCACTCAGTACAGACTAAGACTGGAATTTATTTGTAAATGTATTGCCAATGGTGAAGAAGTCAAACTAGATGATATGATCTGGGCAAATAAACTTGCCAAGGCAAATACATCTGCTAATGAAATGTTGAAGATGGCAAGACGCCAACACTCTCAAAACATTGAAGAAGGTAGTATGGATGATTTTATGAACCGTATGGGATTAGGGGATCCTGATCCATCCAACCATAAAAAGGGATTCACTGATGCTGATGATATCAAAAATTGGTTTCAGCAAGACAAACCTGACGATTGGAGGCAGAGAGATTAATAATTCAGATTATATTTGTGTTATAACATGGGATCCTGAATTTGAACTTACTCGTTATCATTATGTTCATAAGTCTGTTAAAGACCCTGATGGTTATGTAAAAAATTTAAATCCTAATGAGTTAATTTTTAATAGTAGAGGCAGAAATGAACGAATTTAATGCACCAGGATCAAATAAATCTAAGATGGATGCTGATTTTATAAAGTTTAATTCTGAATGGCAACTGAGTAATGTTGTCAAATTATTGGATGCTAAGATAGATCGTTGTCGTGTATACAACAGCGACAACCGAGATGAAATATATAATAAAATTACTATCACTTATAAAGAAAAACCATGCAAGCAGTAATTTATTCTAATGGGAGTCAAGAGTGTGACCGTATAGCATCTCTACTCAAATCTCTAGGTGGAGAGTTTTTAGAATATAAACTTAATCATGATTTTACTCAAAGGGCATTTGAATCAGAGTTTGGTGAAGGAGCAACTTTCCCTCAGGTTTCTTTGGGGTCAAAGCACATAGGAGATCTTAAAGAAACACTTCATTATATGAGTGATAAGGGCCTATTTGCATGAAACCAATTATTCTTATTGCTTGTCTATCACCGATAGTCATCATTTGGAGTATAATGAAAATCAATTTCACTAAGTCATATGTAAAGAATCCTTATGAAGATGTTGATGAGAATGAAGAGGAGTATGGAGACCGCACAGATTTTAAATAAAATGTTCGTGTTGATACGAAGACACTTGACTAAATAGAATATGAGGTCTATAATAGACCTATCGTTCATCCGAGAGATCGGACGCAAGTAAGTCGCGCAACGGAGCGTTGATCCCATGATTGAATTTTTATTATATTCATCACTCACCTGCCAACAAGCTGATACAATCATGCTGAAGATGAAAGCAAATGAGAATCTCTCAAATGCTTTTAAGGTAGAGTTGATAGAGACCGTAAAGGAATCTGTACCTGAGTGCTATTGGGACGCAAACGACTAAAGGAACGGACCTAAAAATCCAATTACTTTAGGAGTAACAACATGAATACACTAAACATGATTCGCAAGCAGATCACCAAAGTATCTGCACTACATGACGCACAAATTTCTCACACATCATATCGTGGTGTTGAGTATGATACTCGTTGTGTAGATTCAAAAGAAACGCACGGTACATTCTGTTATCGTGGTCGTATCTACAACAAGTGAGTCACTTACGTTAGAATTATTGAGGGGGGTTAGTCAACCCCCCTTTTTTTAGGCATAAATTTTTGTTACGGTTTCCTGACAATTCTCATAGATAGTAGTAGAATTAAGAGGTTAAGAGGTGAACTAAAAAACCTATTACATCATAGACTAAAAAAAACTATCGGAGGTTATTATGCATAATCTTATTTCATATAATCAATTGGCAGGATGGAAAAATACTGCTGTGAGGCTGGAAAAAACTTTAGATAGGAGTATGGAAGAATCGGATCTAATTAATGATTATTATGACTGTTTGATTGAATGTGACGACAACCAGTCAGTGTGCAAGAGAATTTGTAGGAGGATTCTACAATAGTTTAGTAGAGGGGGTTGACTAACCCCCTTTTTTTGTCTATAATTAGATGAAGTATATCCTTATTATGGACAAAGACAAACTTAAATTAATAGTTAATAACTTAAAATTGCTTGTTGATGCCTTAGAATCAGAAGTATACTCTGATGTAGATGTATACACGACCAAGCAAGAAAATTTTGATGATTCTCCTACAAACTACATATTAGATTATGACGAAGTTTTTGAGGACGACGATGGATAAGATAGATACACAGGGGATGAGTATTCCTATTGATGGCAAATCAAAATCAAAGAGATCCTATCAACCACTGGTGATACCAAAACGAAATGTCTTTACTGATTTAGAAAGACAAGAACTAAAGGACATTATTAACGAGACACTTGATGAAAGAGAACATAAAACTAATTAGTGTCACTCCTGACGCAGAAAAGACCATGGCCTTTATTGCCCGTGTGTCCAATCCAAATAATCAAAAAAATGATAACTTTGCAGGATTGTTAAAGTATTGTATTAAGCATAATCATTGGAGTGTATTTGAGCAATCTACAATGACCTTGGAGATTGAGACCACTCGTGCCATTGCGGCTCAGATATTACGTCATCGGAGTTTCACATTTCAGGAATTTTCACAGCGATATGCTGATTCCTCAATGCTTTCAAAAGTAATTCCTCTACCAGAACTGCGTCGTCAGGATGATAAGAATCGTCAAAACTCCATTGACGATCTAGATCCTTTTGAGGTTCAGATTCTAGAGAAACAGATGGCGACTCTGTTTGATTCCGCCATGTCACTGTATCAGCAGATGCTTGATCGTGGTGTGGCAAAGGAATGTGCAAGAAATGTGCTTCCACTCTGTACCCCCACCAGAATCTACATGACGGGTTCATGTAGATCATGGCTTCACTACATCACTCTGAGGACTGCTAACGGCACACAGAAGGAGCACATGGGGGTTGCTGAAGGATGTAAGCGATTGTTTATTGAACAATTTCCAATAGTCTCAGAAGCCCTTGAATGGGTCTAAATAAAACTACACATAATATTAAACATGGCTACATACCCTGTAATTAACAAACAAACTGGTGAACAAAAAGATGTTGTCATCAGCGTGCATGAATGGACAAAATGGTGTGAAGATAACCCTGAGTGGAAAAGAGACTGGAGTGATCCATCTACATGTCCTTCTTCCGGAGAACTTGGTGAAGTCTATGACCGACTTAAGAAATCTCATCCGGGATGGAATGACGTTCTCCATAAAGTCTCCAAAGCACCCGGTTCCCGTGTAAAACCTGTTTAATAATTATGCCAAGAAAAAGAAAAGTATCTGATAGTTCAATTGGAGTTGGTCTAACTGCCAAACAGATGAAAAGAAAGAAGCCAATTAATTCTGATTTTCTGAGAGAAATTGAACCACTAACTGACAATCAAAAAGTTTTATTTAATTCTTATGATGCTGGTAAAAATGTTGTTGCATATGGAGCAGCGGGAACAGGTAAAACATTCATCACACTCTACAATGCATTATGTGATGTTCTAGATCCAACCACACCTTTTGAAAAAATTTATCTTGTAAGATCTCTTGTAGCCACCAGAGAGATTGGTTTCTTACCAGGAGACCATGAAGATAAGTCATCTCTTTATCAGATTCCATATAAGAATATGGTAAAGTATATGTTTGAACTTCCAACAGAAGCAGACTTTGAGATGTTGTATGGAAATCTTAAAACTCAAGGAACAATTTCATTTTGGAGCACTTCCTTTATTCGTGGTACAACACTTGATAATGCAATTGTAATTGTTGACGAATTCCAAAATTTAAACTATCATGAACTTGATAGTATTATTACTAGAGTTGGTGAAAATACTAAGATTATGTTCTGTGGTGATGCAACTCAATCTGACTTACAAAAAACTAATGAAAGAAATGGTATCATTGATTTCATGAGGATTTTAAGATTGATGCCTTCTGTAGACATGGTTGAATTTGGTGTTGAAGACATTGTTAGATCTGGACTCTGTAAAGAATATCTCATTGCAAAATTAGAACTTGGTTTATGACATTTATTCATCATAATAATCTCGGTGATCTTGAACTTACCAAGAAAGAGCTAAATGGCATTCGTCTGTACAATCTTCCAGATGGTCAGTGGGTGCCTTCTATTACGTCTGTAACTTCTTTTTATAATAGGCAGATCTTTATCAATTGGCGTAAGCGTGTTGGTATTGAAGAAGCAAATAAAATTACAAAGAAAGCAACTTCAAGGGGAACAGATTTCCATGAAGTAGCACAAGACTATCTACTTAATAAAGAGTTGAACTGGGACAATTATCGTCCCTTATCTAAGTTTATGTTCTATCATTTGAAACCAGAACTAGATAAGATAAACAATATACATGCTATTGAAAGAACACTCTATTCAGAATATCTTGGTTTAGCTGGTAGAGTAGATTGCATTGGTGAATATGAGGGAGAGTTAGCAGTCATTGACTTTAAGACCTCAGAGAAAATTAAACCAGAGAAATGGTTGGAAAACTATTTCGTTCAGGAGATGTTCTATGCATCTGCTTACTATGAATTGACTGGTATCCCCGTCAAGAAACTTATTACTTTAATGGTCACACCCGGCGGTGAAATTAAGGTATTTGACAAAAGAAACAAAGGGGATTATATTAAATTATTAGTTCGTTATATTAAAGAATTTGTATCTCACAATATTGGGCACCATGGAGAATGAACTAGAAAAAGCATTTGAGAATAAGTTTTTTTGTCCTGCTCGCTTCGCACAAGAAATTGAAAATCTTGTAAAGGATAATCAAAATTTGAGTTACATTGATGCCATCGTGCATTTTTGTGAATCCAATTCAATTGATCTTGAATCTGTACCAAAACTAATTTCCAAACCGTTAAAAGATAAAATCAAGTGTGAGGCTATGGAACTCAACTTCTTGAAGAAAACTTCCCGTGCTAAATTAATTTTTTGAATGATGCCTGTTGATGCTTATCGCCAATACATTGCGTTGAAGAACCACTTCACTAAAGAAAAGTATGACTACCACAGATATAATGGAAAAAGTCGTGCTACTGTCCAATCATTCTATAAACGTAAAGACAGATTTTGGTTTGAAAAGTTGGCAAGAAATAAAGATGATAAAGAAGTAGTAGAGTTTTTTATTTCTAACTTTATTACATGCACTGATCCAAATAAACTTTGGATTGGAGAAATGATTAAAGAAGGTGAAGATAGATATACCTCATGGAAAAAGAGAACTCAATCTCTTTCATATCTTTTTAAGCAAGAAGTAGAAAAAATCTTTGATGATAGTGATTTTAATTCTATGTTTGCTTTGAATGGATCCCGACACCCACAAATACTTAAGGAACACCTACGTGGAAGTGTTTCTATTGAGACTATGATAATCCTAGATGGTATTTTAAATTACACAAAAGAGTGGGATAAAAATCTAACTGATCCTGTATGGGAAATTGTTAGTATGAAAATGAAAAAATATTCTCCTTTTCTAAATATTGATGTACAACGTTACAAAACTATTTTGAAAAAAGTAGTAATCCAAAACAAATGAGTTTTTTTGATTCAGAAATAGTAAGGGCAGAAATGGTAGGGATTTCTGAATTGCAAGAAGAGGTTTACTCTAGTGCAATGAACTTTGCCTTTATGAATAATCGTGATAAATTGCACCATATAGAACTTCTTGAAAAGTTACTTAACAAACAAAAAGTTCTTTATGCAAGACTTTCTTTATCTGATGATCCAGAAGCAAAATTGATGAAGCAAAATATTGCTGATTCTGCTTTGATGATGGGCCTCCCTCGCGATGTTGACATCACAACAGTGTTTGATCAAATGAATCAGATGATTGGAATTATGAAAATGCAGATTGACAAAGACCAATCTGCCCAGTAGAATAACGAAGTACACACAAACTAAATCCGTATAAAATCCGAATGTCATTCGCAAATCTTAAAAAGCAATCGTCTCTTGGTTCCCTGACCTCTAAGTTGGTCAAGGAAGTTGAGAAAATGAATAATACTAGTGGTGGTGGAGACGATCGTCTCTGGAAACCTGAAATGGATAAGACTGGTAATGGATATGCAGTCATCCGTTTCTTGCCTGCACCTGAGGGAGAAGACCTGCCTTGGGCAAAGATGTACTCCCATGCCTTCCAAGGTCCTGGTGGATGGTACATTGAGAACTCATTGACCACTAATGGAGGTAAAGATCCTGTATCAGAGCACAATCGTGAGCTTTGGAACAGTGGTATTGATGCAGATAAAGAAACTGTTCGTAAGCAGAAACGCAAACTCTCTTACTATGCCAACATTTATGTTGTGCAGGACAAAGCAAACCCTCAGAATGAAGGTCGTGTCTTCCTGTATAAGTTTGGTAAGAAGATCTTTGATAAGGTCATGGAAGCAATGCAACCTGAGTTTGAGGATGAGACTCCAATCAATCCCTTTGATTTCTGGCAGGGTGCAAACTTTAAACTGAAACTGAAGAAAGTTGCAGGTTACTGGAACTATGATTCATCTGAGTTTGGTTCTATTGAACCTCTCCTTGATGATGATGATGCACTGGAGGCTCTCTGGAAGAAAGAATATTCTCTTACAGCACTGACTGCATCTGATCAGTTCAAGTCTTATGAGCAACTACAGAATCGTCTACAGATGGTTCTGGGTCAGAAGTCTTCTTCTCGTGCTCGTTACGATGAAGACACTGCCAATGAGGATAATGATCGTGGATCATTTACTCCAGAGTTTTCTTCTCGTCAACAGAAGTCTGAACTTCCAGAGCAACTGAGTTCTCAACTCAGTAGCATTTCTTCTGCCAGTGAAGATGAAGACGATGCTCTCAGTTACTTTCAACGTCTTGCTGAGGAGTGATTAAATATAATCAGTTAAAATAGTCTGATATTATCAGCACGCTTAAGGGTTTCATTCACATATTGAGTGGAACCCTTTTTATATTCCATCATTTCTTCTAGATCATCAAATACTAAGTTTAGATATCTTGGTTTTAATATAAAAATTTCTCTTTTTTTATCATTACGTTTTTCCTCATACTCATAGACAGTAACTTCAGTAACCATATCTTTAATTTCAACGTAGGATTCCGTTCCTCTATCATAGTATGTTACAGATTGATCTTCATCAACTTCCAGGCCTTTGGGGAATATTAAATTTCCATCAGGATCTTTTATTTCAATTGATTCATAGTGATGAGTATCTGCTGTAAAAGAAAAATTTAAATATGTTTCCAACATATATGTTGTAAAACTTTCTTGAGTTAGAGGCCACTCATTTTGAACATTTAATATATTATTTGATAGTAAGATTACCCAATCTAATGTTGGATCATCATAAATTTCATTTGCCACATTGTCTGGGCGATCATCACCTTTAATATAATATTTGTCAAAAAAAGTAAGGTCTTGAAATATATCTTCTCTCAACTTTCCTTTTTTAAAAAGATTTTTAACAGTTGTATAATCGGAGATATTTTTACCATCATTTGTACGATTTACATATTCAAAATTTGGTAAGTTGCGAAAATATGAGTTTGACATTTTAGTAACCTATAGATCCTTCTTCTGCATTACCATCAAGACGGGTGTAATCATCATTATATAGTGGTTCAAGTTCACTGAATTGGAATTGTAATTCATATGATGTCATTGATGAGTTTTCAAAAGTAGAATATGTTCCATCAGGTGTATAGTT
>Ga0307488_10003097_pt1 | contig 13953 bp, 24 predicted proteins | sample SB02metaG_FD_202248 | JGI IMG/M metagenome (GOLD analysis project Ga0307488, IMG submission 202248) | Sea-ice brine microbial communities from Beaufort Sea near Barrow, Alaska, United States - SB 0.2 | ecosystem: Environmental > Aquatic > Marine > Coastal | place: USA: Alaska | collected... | reverse complement strand
TTTCTCCTTTATTAAGCAAGTTATGTTATGTGACCCCTAATGGGCATCACAATGGTATTTATAACACCATAGTACTATTATATGGGTTTTTTCTGAAATTTCAAGGGGTTTTTTGTAATTAGTTACAATATTTTTTTGCTTTACCAAGAACATGCAAGTTATTTGCAACCACCATTGTCATTAAGAAGTTCATATCTACTAAGGTTTGTGCAGTCAATGTATTGTTTGTTTTTTCGTTTCCTATAGTAGGTAGAAGAATTGCAGTCTTAACTGCAAACATTTTAGAGACTGAAGGAGACTCTCCTAATAGTGGATTTGTTTCTTTGACACAATTATATTTGAGACCACGATATGTGGTGTAGATATCTGCAAATTGAAGTGTTATAAATGCAGTCCACTGAAGATTACTAGGTTCTTCAGATAGTGTAAACTGTAACGGGTTCGGTTTTTCCTTTAACTTTAATTCTATCAACTTTAGTGAATGTTCTTGACGGACATTGGAGATATGTTGATTCTCCCAACAACAAGTCCACCCCATCATAATTTCTCGTTTGACTTTCGAGTCTAGCTCCGAGGTTAACTGCATCTCCAATGACGGAATAGTCAAATCTAAGTTCTGACCCCATGTTTCCAACGATACACTCACCAGTGTTAATACCAATACCAACATTGATAGGGGGAAGACCGAGTGGTTTGAGTTCTTCATTTAACACCTTAGTAGCAATTAATATCTCTTCTGCAGACTTGACGGCAAGTTCTGCGTGGTCGGGACAATCAAGAGGTGCATTCCAAAATGACATGATACAGTCGCCCATATATTTGTCTATTGTTCCACTATTATTTAGGATTATCTTGGTTTGCATGTCAAGGAATTTGTTAATCAATTCTACCAATCCTTCGGGGTCATCTTTCTGCATATAATGCTCGCTTATGGGGGTGAATCCACAGATGTCCATGAACATGAAAGTCATCTCCCTTCTATCTCCACCTAATCTTAATTTAGATGGGTCTTTCTGAAGTTCTTCAATCATGTCGGGTGATAAATACTTTTGGAACTGCTTCTTTATTTGTTGCTTTTCGAGAAAGGTAACATAGTACTTGTTAAAGGATGCATGTCCGAAAACTACAATGGAGGCTATAGATGAAAAGAAACTATCGAATAGAACGAGATTGGAAGACCATAAATAATAACTCCCACCAACCTGAAGTCCTACGAGGACTAAACTTGCTATCCCCGAGAGAGTTGTGGGAAGCATGTAGACCATCCCTAGAATCATTAACAGGACTACCAAAAGAAGAGCAGATTCAAGCAATTCAAGATAGTAGGATTGTTGTATTTGAACTCCTGACAAAACGGTTTGGATATGGTTCGCTTGCACTTCGTGAGGATACATTACACCCACTGGGGTTGAAACTGGATTATTCAGACCTTCTGCAGTCAGACCCCATACAAGAATCTTACCTTCAACATTAGAATCCTGTAAGTCTATTGCACTAATCCTTTGGAACTTATTCCAATAGGTCACCATAACATCACTCGTTGAAGTGGTGGTGATAGGTTTGTCTCTACCCATTCTTACCCACTCTACTCCGACTTCTGTAATTTTAGTTTGGTAACTTGGTTGTTCTCTTAATGCACGAAGTGTTTCAAGTGCAAGTGATGGGTATACTTGATTGTTTGCAGTTACGATTAACGGGATAGACCTTGTTGTTCCATCAAAGTTTGCAGTCCCAGTTACACTAGGTGTTGCAACAGTGACCCCAACTCCGTAAGTATTGTCCTGAAGTATCCTGATAGGACTTGAGATTCCTGAGAAGTTCCATAGGTGGTCTGTTGCCTTTCCACTACCAAAAGTAGAGTTACCTACGAATGGTGCAGAACCAGTATCCTTTTGAATGGTAGGTGCAGCTGCAAGGATTGATAATCTGTTGACTAATCCTTCTGCGAATATTTCATCTTCTCCTGATGTTCTATCAGGTTGATTGAAGAGTTGAGTGAAAACATGTGTATTAGTGTAATGAGTGTCAAGCATGATATCCCTATAGATACTACGTTTGATAGGATACTGACCGAAGACTTCAAGTGATTTTTCGTCTATGTCTACTAAGACGATATCGTCTACCTGAACTTTTTCCTGACTCTGATGAAGAACATCAAAGTAAGACCAAGTGATATTTTCTACGAGATAAGGAGACCAAATTTTAAGTCCTACAAATACACCTATGGTGATTAAGACTGTTTTCCAACTATAAATCATTCGGGTGGGTTATTATGTCCTAGTAATGAATGGTCTAAGATTGGGTGACTATAGTCTACCTCATTCTTTGATTCATAGTCTACCATTGCTTGTCTAATAGCATCTTCTGCTAATACACTACAATGTAATTTGATTGGTGGAAGTTGAAGTACTTCTGCAATGTCTTTGTCTTTGATTAGTTTTGCTTCTGCAATAGTCTTACCCATCATCATGTCTACGAATAATGACGAAGAGGCGATTGCACTTCCACATCCGTAAGTCTTGAATTTTACATCAACAATCTTTTCGTTGTCATCAAGTAAAAGTTGTAGTTGCATCACATCACCACAAGCAGGAGCTCCTGCGAGTCCTGTTGCAACCTTGGGGTTCCTTCTGTCGAGTGAACCGACTGAATGTTTTTTGGGGTTATCGAGAACTGCCTCGAATCGTTTTACTACTTCGTCTGAATATGCCATACTAGTATTTATACACGAAAATAATCTTTCCTTTTATTCTTGTGTAACTGATATTGAGCAACCACCAACTGTTGCACAACTTTGTGAAAGTGAATATGTTTGTGCTGTCGTTCCTTGTTGCAAAAGATTCAGTGTTGTTCCGTATGAACCACTTAGTGTAATGTTTGCAGTATGACCAGTAGCTCTCTGTATCGCTGAAATGGTATTATCATCGTTATAGATATTAAGATTAAGTGTCTTTGCACCATCTCCTCGTTGTTCTACATACACATCATTTCCACTACTAAAGATTAATTGATTGTAAGTATGACCTCCATTACCTGAATTTGCCTGAAAACCTGAAACATTATTATTACTTCCATGTATATCTAAGTTTGCGTAATGTCCTCCACTTTCAGTTCCATCATAAGCGAATGTTGTATCAGCTGCATTATTTAATTTCCCACCTTGCCCCCAACGAATACTATTATTTGAACCATCTAAGTGCCAAAGGTCTATTGTGTTTTGATTTGTTCCGTCATTGTTTTGATAAAGGTGCAATGACATATTTGCACCATTTAAGTATGAAGATGTATCATACATTTTAATTTTGTTTTTAACACCTATCTGTTCAATCTGTATTGCAAGATTGTTACCACCTGTCTGTTTTATGGTAATTTCATTATCATTAGCAGATGCCACACTAGTCCAGCACAATCCTATAAGGGAAAGTGTAAATAGAAGTGCAATGTACTGTGTGGTATCTTTCATTGTTCTATATCAACCATAAAAATAATAATGTTATTACGACTCCTTCCCCGAATGCCAACCAATACATGTGGTAGTCTTCAAGTTCAACTGCATGTTTAAATCCTTGGATTTGTTTTTCATGCCAGTTACGGAATATTTTCCAAATACTCATATAGTATCTCCTAGTTTGTTTGTGTGATGGTAATATTTATAGACGAACCATCACCCACTTTAATTAGTGAACTTTTTTCGTCTGTATTGGTTCTAATCGTTGTTTGTGCAAAGATTGGGACTTTGATAGAGATAATTCCCTGTACTTCCCTGTAGAACCAAATTTGACCAAGACCCTTGTCAACAATTGTATTGTATTGAGTGTCTTTATCAAACCCAAATGCAGTTCCATCTATTCTTGCAACAGCAAAAGGGTCTGACCCTCTTTCTGCATCAATACCAACCTTTCGGTCAATCTCAAGAACCACATCTAGTAAATCTTGTAAGAAATCGATATCTAATAAGTCTCTATCGAGTTCTGTATATTCTAATTCATCATCTTCAAAGTAATCCTCTTCTAAATCGTTGAACTCTAAAAAGTCCACGTCTAGAATGTTGTTACTATCATTTTCGTTTGTTGATGATTCTTCTGCAACTTGGTCAACAACCTCTTCGGGTGGATTCACAATAAACATATTGTCAATCATACTTGCATCAATTCCCGATACCGTTACAGGTTTGGTTGGTGAGTCGTCATACGTTGAAACCATCGTTGCCTGATAAGCTTCATCAAGTGTAATACTTCCACCTGCATTGCTGACTATAATCTTACCTGAAGGATTACCAAATTTATCGGGTAGTAATATAACAAGTGACCTTCCGATTTCATCAATAGTTGTAGTAAAATCTGTACCAACCACAGCAATTTGTGCTGTCGGTGTGGACACTTTAATATTACTTTTCTTTATTTTTCCACCGAAACCCGATGCAAATCGAGCAGTGCCTTGTGCCATTCTTATTGACATTTTGGATAAGGATGGGTCGGGGTCATAGTAGACCTCATCTATCCAAACCTTAGTGTGTTCTGTCAAATCCAATTGTTCACTTCCTTGGAACTGGATTTTCATTCTACCATTTTGAGTCTTTGCTGTATCATACATCAAGACTTCGGGTTCACTATCTGCACTGACAAGAGTAGACTCTCCGTCTCTCTGAAGTCCTGCTGAACCCTTGTATTCTACAATCTCACCTATCGGTTCACCTTGAAGTGAACCAATAAGTAAAATATTAATCAGTAGAGTCTTTTTGAACAATGTCGATATTTGCATTTGAAGTCACGAATGACACATCAATAATACCACTACATGATGAACCAGCTGGACAACCAGCATCTGAACCACTCTGTTGAGTAATGTCGATGTCGTTTGTTGAACCAGTTAAGACTGCAATGATACTGTTATCTGTTGCGTCAGCCTGAATGGTGTTAATGTCATTTGATGAACCAGTTATAGTCCAATCCCATACTGCATTATCACTATCTATTTTAGTAGTGAACACGTTACTAGAACCACTTAGTGTTAAGTCCCAGTTTAAGTATTCTGCAGAAGCGTCATAACCAATATCTATATCAAATGTATTAGAAGAACCTGTAACAGTTCCTAACATATCTAAATAGTCTGCACTACCAACATAACCTACGTTCCAGTCCATTGAGTTTGAGTCACCAGTAAATGTTAAATCTACTGTAGCATTATCTGCAATGAAAGGCCCGAACAATTTGTTAGCATCACCATCTTGCAATAATGTTAAACTGTTAGTTGCACCAGTTAAAATCATATCAATTGAAGTGCCAGAGAAATCATCTCCACCAACTTTGTTTCCATAACCTTTTTGAGTGAAATTCAATATTAAATTGTCACCCGACTGTTGTAACCAAATCTCGTTATCATCTGCAGCTGCAGATACGATTCCAGTTAACCCTAATGATAAACATAATAAAAGAAGTTTATTCTTCATTTGTTTTTTCCTCTATTTCCCAAAAACCTCTATCGTGTCCTTGGTATATTAATTCTAAGACGGCAAGTTCAATTGCAGAACGAGTCGCTTTCGTGACTCCTTCATTTTGTGCTACCCCGTCTTCTATTTCAACAAGTTGTGTATCCATATCCACAAACTTGAACACATCATAACCACCACCCGTACTAAGAATAGTTTTCTTAGTTTGGACATTTAATAAAATTTCTCCAGTAAGTGTTGAGATTCCTCTCAAACTTACGGTCACCACATCTCTCCTATAGGAGACTGACGTACCGATGCCAAGTGTTCTTGCACCTCGTCCACCACTTTCAATGTTAGTGTCATAACCAACTATCCCACCGTCAAGTAGGATACCTGCAAACAAGAGAGGTTGTATACCCGTGGGTTCATTCTCATTACCCTCTTGATTTGCAAAATCTTCTCTAGCAGAACGAATAATCTGTCTCTCTCTTACGAGTGCATCCAAACTTGTTCTCTCTACTACTCTAAACCATTTACCGTTTCCTGCAGTCTTCAGTGCATCAATTAAGAATGCTTCTGCACCTTGTGTTACTGCAGTGGAGAATGATGCAACTCCGTCCATTCTCTTCCTTTGTCCTGTCTTATCTAGGAACCCATACACTGCAACAATAGGCATAACCTCAGCAGGTGGTAAGTCTGCAAGTTCTTGATAGGTAGGTATCTTAACTACTTCTGCTTTCTCTATACAAGTTCCCACCTTACTCATCACTGTCCAGTTACCATCTTGTCCACACGAATCTTTCATAGAAGGAATACTTGCACACCCACTGGTGAGCAAGACTAGAAGTCCTACTATCCAAAAGTTTTTCATTTAGAAGCTTCCTGTTGCAACTGGTATATCTAAAGTTGTTGTTGTTCCATCATCACTCACAATTGTTAATCTAATAACTTCTACACCATCTTCTAGTGTTATCTTTTCATATGTAACTGTATTACCTTCAATAGTGAAGGAACCGAATTGTGCAGCCTCTCCATTAGAGAACATATTTTCTACTAACTGTTTTGCTATCTGAGCATAAATTCTACTCTCAACATTTCTTAAAAATTTGGCAAGTGTAGTATTCTGTGCATCTCGTTCTGCTTTTGCAATCCTATCTTCTACGTCTTGTGCTATCTTGTCACGTCTTGATTTTTCTTGGTTCTCAATCGTAAGATAATGTGAACTCTGTCCTATTCCACTAAAAGATGGACTTTTGAATTTGTGTACTATTTCGTCAGCACTAACACTGGTCGAGAATAGTAGTATCAATAATATCTTTTTCATATACATTTACCGTTTCTATTATATTAATCCCTTTATCAAAGTTCCTAATATCAGTCTTCCATTTATTACTTGACCATGTTGCCTGTTTACCTGGCCAATAACATGTCTCACACCTATCTAAAGGTTCGTCACGATGTACATAATTATCAATATCTTTTGCATTAGACCAATCAACACCTTCAATCCTTTCGTTCATAGTAATGGTGCAACGATATACACCTTCTTTTGATAATGATTTACAACTATTTTTTTGATAACAATTATTCCAATTGTCCCAAATACTATAATCTATACCATCTATCTTCTCACCAAAACGAACAAATGAATCCTGTTCCCAATAATCTACTTTTGTATTTGTAGATATTCGGTCTTCCAGTCCACTTAGTTTCATTGTATCTCTTATATCACCTAATTGTTTATAGACTGATATAACTATTCTGTCATAACTTTTGAGAATATCTATAATCTCATTAGTTATGTTTAGCCCATTGGTCACAATGGTTAGTGTTTCATAACACTCTTTATTTTCTCTAAGGTACTCTGTAATTTCTTTGAGTTCCTTGTGTGTTGTAGGTTCTCCACCTAGAACTTTAAGTTCTTCAACACATAAATCTAATCGGTTAAAGTTTTCTACAATGTCTTTTACATCGCCTAACTTTAAGTAGGGTATTGTTATCTCACCCTTAGTATCATAATCTCCACCGTAATCTAAAACACTACAACCAGTGCAGTGTAAGTTACAAGCGTTAGTTATGTATAAATCATAACTACCTTTTAGTAGTTTTCTTTTTTTCATTTTCACGGTATTCTAAAACAACATCAACCTTTTCTTTAAGACGTATTAGGTCTTGGTCTAACATTCTAGTTTGGTCTATAACTCGAATCAATGCAAAATGCATTTTTTCTATTTCAGGGTCTATGTGTTCACTTATAAAATTCCATACAAAATATACAAAATACCCCAGTCCGACCATCATAACAACTGGAAACCCATAATCGGTAATTAACTCTACAATCATTGGAACTTCTGTTTCCATTAGTCCCTCCTTACATCAAGTTTACCGTCTTCTATAAAGTTCTCTGCACGTGCAACTCTCTCTATATCAGGCCTTAGTTCTAAAGCACTTGACACTAACATGTCTATCTTAATCATTTCGTTAGACATTGTTCTTGCTCTACTTTCTAAAGATTTGCAAAACATTGTTAGGGTTTTGATACTATCTACTATCCCTTCCATGATTTGTCTAATAATTAAAAATATGAATACTCCCATGACCAATGCCATTGCAATTGGGACACCCACATCACCTATCAAATCAAATATTGCTTCCATACCCTTATTTATATAAAAAAAGGGTGCATTTCTGCACCCCCATACGAACTATTCTAAAAGTTACTTAACAGATGATATCTGTTTAATCACTTCAGCTTTAGTGCCAGATTTCTTAACCTTAATAGATTTCTTCTCTGCAAGTTCAAAAAGTTGTTGTTTTGTCAACTTCTTAAGTTCTGCAACAGAAGGAACTACTGGTTTCGATACTGGTGTAGTTGGTTTTGCAACTGCATCTTCTTTTCCGTTAAGAAAGTAGATACCTACTGCAAGAACAACTATTACTAATATTGCATATTCCATAATATTCTCCTAACTATAGTTATATTATTTATCCATAAATGGATTTTTATCTTTTGCTTTACCAACGGCAAGCGCCAAGATTTCTAAGTACTTATACACTTTTGCCCAGATTTTATCATCTGCTGGCGTAGGGGTACAAGCTACAACGACTGAACAAATTGATATTACAATTGGTACAATCATTAATAAATTCCAAATTCCCATAACAAAGTCTATAATGCCTGAAAACATATATATCTCCTTTGATGTTATTAACCTATTATTTAGGTATTTGTACTACCAATAGAATATTTAGTGGTCAATTTCCACTCGGTTTTCTCTTTGTATGGAATAATTTTTACTTGTGATAGGGGTACAGTAGGTGTTTCTATTCTAGTCGGGTCTACAACAGTTAGTAGTTTCCACTGTTGTAAGAGTCCACATATAGTGTTTCTTCTACCTAAGTCACTCTCTTCTATAGTTGTTGGTTTACCATCTAACTGGAACAACTCTTTGAAATGGACTATGTAGTATTTGCCTCTTTTGTGTAGTATATGACATGATTGGAATAATTCCTGCTCACGTCTAGAAGCGATACCGATTCTTGATAGGGTTTCTCTTATTTTTAGGAAGTCGTCTCGTTCTGCGAAGGTTACTTCAGCTAACTTTTCGACTAGTTGGTCTTGTTCATTCATTATCTGTTCCACCAGTTTTCATTCTCTTTTTCATTTTACGAACATTACTATCGGATAATATACTCATGTAGTCTTTGGCTTCTCTAGTACTTATCTCGTAGTATTGTTTTATGACATCAAGTTTGGTACTCGTATATGGTTTTTGCCACTTCGAGAACCTCTGTCTTTTCCTTAAAGTATTTAGGAAAAAAAGGTATTGAAGGCGGTTTTCCGTACCGTGCCTGATGTTCATTTCGTTTGAAAAAAAGACGGAATCTTGGTGATAAGATAATGCCTTATTGGTTAGAAATGGTGCATATGATTTCTCTTCGATATCATCAACCATAATATCCTTCTTTTCAGAAGATACTGATTTTACGAAATCGAAAGGGTTGGTTTTAGACATTAGTGGTATATGCGTCCACTAAAGCTTGTCCTGTAAGTCTTTCACCCAGTATAATAGTTTGACCGTCATCCAAGGTTCTCTGAACACTACCATCGTTGTATTCAACGTCTAAGACGTTCCTGCGGCCTTCTGCTGTGTCTTGTGGTCTAGTATCATAATACATTGAATCTAGTGAATGTGCATGTAAAGCCCTTACATTATTTGCCCATTTTTCTGCTTCTAGTTTTAGTCGTTGTTTTTCAACTTTATCATTGTATTGACTCATGTATTATCTCCATCTCTATATTCTACGCTGTGTTTTGAAAACATTCTGTCTGCTTTTCTTTGGATTGATTTCTCTACTTGTACATCAAACCATTTAAAAAACCATTGTCTTAATTTACCCATTACTTAAACTTACACTCCGACATAATCTCTGTTAGACATGCAGTGAAGTTAATCTCTGAGTCCATTGCAAAGGCAGACTTATATTGATAGTCTGCGATTAGTAATACACATGCTGGAATAGAACTTGGTTCCAATCTCTTTTCAAGAGTATCAAATAATTTTCTGAATAGTCCATTAAAATCATTATCTGAATTTTGACCAACCCATTTTCTCATCCCACCCCAGTTCTTATCTGCGAGCATATCAACGAGAGGTGTTAGTTTCTCTTCATTAAGAGAGGAAAGAAGACCTGTATCAATTTCTCCACCAACACCATATCTCTGAACTTCATTCAGACACCTTCTGAAGTCGGGAAAGAACTTTAAGATAAGTTCCACTAAAACTTTTGGGTCGTACTTGATATTCTCTTTATCACAAATCTCCATAAGTCTCTTATGGAAAATACCTGCAAGACTTTGTTTGTCACTAGGTGACATTGTAAAGTCAATAACAGTTGTCCTAGAATGTAGTGGTGGGATAATTCGGTTTTTGTAATTGCAGGTAAATATAAATCTACAATTAGATGAGAACTCTTCTATGAATCCTCTTAATGCAGGTTGGACTGATTCTGCAGATATATAATCTGCTTCATCTAATATGACCACCTTGGGCCCACCCTGTAATGAAACAGTAGAGGCAAAGTTTTTAATCTTTGTTCTAAGGGTGTCAATCAATCGTCCTTCATCAGAACCATTGATGACAATAAAGTCTGCACCCAACTCGTTACAAAGTGCCTTAGCAACTGTTGTTTTACCAACACCTGCAGAACCACACAACATTAAATTTGGAATCTCACCCGACTCTAAAAAGTCATTAAATGTTTGTTTAATTCTTGTAGGCAATATCGTATCGTTAATTGTTTGTGGACGATACTTTTCCACATATAGAAATTCATTCATAATAAGAGTAAACCCCCCTCCGAGTTTACAGTGTAATCCACCCTGTGATGAGTATGGATTACTCCCGTATGCATTGCAGAGACTGGCACAATACTTACACTATTATATAGGTTAAGCACCATACTTTGAATCAGGCTCCAATGCAATAAAATACTCTAAATCAATATCTATATTTTTAAAATTAGATATGCCTTTTGAAGATACTGAAACTTTATAGTTTCCGTCTAAGATTTTAAGATTTTCAATTTTGAAATTCATTTTATAAGACACTCCGTCCCCAGTTCCAACAATTCTTGAAAAAGTGTTAGAGGTGGAATTCTTCTTATCAGTAACTTCTAAAGTTAAAGTATTACCATCAGACCTTAATATCAAATCATTAACACCTAAAACACTTGCAGCCTTATTAAGGTCATTAAGAAGTGTAGATGATAAATCGAATTCAATTTCTGCCTCTGGCATTGTTATCATTTTATCGGGTGCAGTCACCATACCTTCACTTGCAAAGAAATAGTTCATTGCAGAGTTTTGGTCTGTTATAGACAATGAAGTATCATTGAATTGAAACTCGGGGTTCTCCATTAAAGAAGTTGCACCTAAGAACTCTGGCAGATTGTAGATACTGAAGTTCTGAGGAAATTCCTCAGTGACAGTAGCAACTGCAAGAATGTTTTTCATATTGGAAATAGTCTCCAACTTGTTTCCTGTTTTAACTCTTATACCCGAGTTTATGGTTGAGAAATTTTTTAAGACATCTCTCGTATCATTACTTATTTTCATCACTTTTTAGTCTCCTGTTTATCGTGAACATGAAGCATAAACAAAGCATAATGTAAAACCTTCAATAGGTCTGCCCTGTTTTTGCCTCCTTTTTTACCGTATCGTTGTGCATATTTCATTATGTTCCCGATACAAAAACCCTCACCATGTCCACTGTCAATTATAAATTCAGTAGATTGGTACTTGTTTAAACTGTAGTGTTGGTCATAGGTCTTATCAATATAAGAGGACAATTCCTTTAGGGAGTTGTCCTCGTTATACTTGTAATCTATTGTATTAGTCTTTTTACCAAACATATTAACTATTATACTCTGAAGTCTCTGATTCGTCTAGAGGGTTTTCAGCATTTAGGTCAACTCCTGCATCAATCTTAGAGTAGAGGTCGAGGATTGAATTCCTAGTCTCTTCATCAAACCTAGAGATACACATTGTGATTGACTTTAATTTGTCATTGAACATTCTATATGCATTGACAATGTGAACAAGTCTTCTTGTAGTGATAACATCATCAATCGCACCTTCATAGTAGGTTTTTCTGATAATGTCAGCCCAGTCAACCAGTTTGGTTGTGAATTCTTCATCAACTTCACCAGTCAATTCCATTTCTTTTACAAGGATAGACCTTTCAGTTTTCACTGGTGGGTATTCCTGTTGCATGGTGATTGCAAATCTTTCCAACATTGCCTCATTCATGATTTGAGTTCCTATGAACTTTCCATCATCAGAACCTTGTCCTTTAGTGTTTGCAGTTGCAAGAACTGTAAAACCTTCTTTAGGTGAAACCCACTCACCAGTCTTCTTGATAAAGTAACCTTTACCTTCTAGAACTGATTGTAGACACATCAACTTGTTAGAACCTAAGTCCACTTCGTCAAGAAGTAACACGGCACCTTTTCTCATTGCCTTGATAACTGGGCCTTCTCTAAAGATGACGTTACCATTCTGCAAAGTGTGACCACCCATTAGGTCGTCTTCATCAGTCTCAATAGTAATGTTAACTCTGTAACACTCTCTCTTTAACTGGGCACAAACTTGTTCAATCATTAATGTTTTACCATTACCACTCAACCCAGTCACAAAGATTGGGAAGAACATTTTAGACTTAATGATGTTCTTGACATCTTTAAAGTGTCCAAAAGGAACATAGTTACTCATTTTTTCGGGAATAATTTTGACGTTTGAAAGAACGTTAACCGATTCAGTTGCAGCCGCAACAGGCATATTTTGAACCATTTGAGGTTGTGCAGGAATTGGTTTTGCAATTGAAACTACATTCTCCGATTCATACCCACCATTGTATCCACTGACTACTGCAGTCAAATTAAATACATCTCCACTTTTGAAGTTGTATCTTGTAGATTTACACCAGTAAGGCATTCCACCTACTGCATCAAAATCCTCTTTAGTAAACGATGTCTTATCTTTAAACGTCGCTGTTAGGGTTGATAGGAACTCCTTCCTATCGGGTGTGAAGTGAAACGGTCTTCCGTCTATGTTTATTGACTCACTTCTGTCATAACTTCTCTTACTCATTTAGTCTCCTTTGTTAAGTTAGTTAATTTTCTCATCTTTTATAGTATACTAAAAAGTGGCGGGGATTGTCAAGCACTTATTTAATAGGTTGTAAAAGTTTTTCCATTTCATAGGCAATAGAAATGTCTTTTTTAAGTTTCTTCCTGTAGGTTGTAAACTCACCATTGTTTACCCAATATCTGAATGCCTTACACTCAACCTTTTCTTCAGCACATTGTGATTGTCTTGGACAATCAAACTTCTGACAAGGACTCGGGCCAACATCCATAACTGCATCTGCAAATGCACTGTAATCTGTATTGTGATTTATGTAATACGCCTCATCCACTCTTAATGTATCTCTCATGTTAATTCTCCCATAACAAAGTTTAAGTCATATGACTTGTGAAGTAGTGTCACTTCAAATGTGTCTAGCACAAAGTCGTGTTCTACAAGATAAGGTGCTTCAACACCTTTGGTTGTTTTTAATAGGTCAACCCTATATGTGAAATCTTTGTATTGATTTCTGTCTAATGTGAATGTTTCATTCATCATATCTTTACTTTCTATTTGCATTATGCAATCTCCTTTATAAATTCGTTAGTTAAAAATCTTGAAGTGGTTTTTGATTTCTGATTTCTTTTGAAAGCAGCCATAACTTTAGTTTTCTTTGCATCAACTAAGTCATCAGAAAGTTCGTCATCCCCACTAACACCTATAGCACTTGAAGAGGTAATGAAGAGTTTATTGTATCCGTGGCAGTTTAAAACAAATCCAGTTTTTCTAACCTGTCTCCAAACATCATCATAGTCAAATTCTTGTCCTTCGTTTTTAGCAAGAGTTAATAGGTCATAAATTTCTCTTTTCTTACCTAGTACAAAGTAACCAGTGA
>Ga0307488_10003096_pt1 | contig 13955 bp, 10 predicted proteins | sample SB02metaG_FD_202248 | JGI IMG/M metagenome (GOLD analysis project Ga0307488, IMG submission 202248) | Sea-ice brine microbial communities from Beaufort Sea near Barrow, Alaska, United States - SB 0.2 | ecosystem: Environmental > Aquatic > Marine > Coastal | place: USA: Alaska | collected... | reverse complement strand
TCAGTCACAATGGTGTGGCCGGCAACAATGGAGTTGTCGCCTATCTGACAGCCATCCATGAGTGTCGCATTGATGCCGATCAGGCAGCGGTCACCCACGGTGCAGCCATGCAACGTGGTGTGATGTGTGATCGAGCAGTCTTCGCCGATGATGGTGGGCGTAGTGTTGCCCACATGCACCATCACAAAATCCTGCAGATTGGTGCGGGCGCCGATATGAATTTCGTGCATCTCCGCGCGCATCACGACGTTGGGCCAGACAGATGTGCCAGGGCCCAGATAGACCTTCCCGTATAGGTAGGCTGTCTCATGGATATAGGCGGCTTCATCGCGTGTTACAAGCTGTCCGATATGGCCCATCATCAGTTTCCTTAGAAGTTCACTCGGTCAGTCAGGGCGCCATCGACATTCAGGCTTATCCCCGTGGTATAACTTGATTTGGGGCTGGCGAGGAATACAACAGCATCAGCGATCTCGTGGGGAGTTGCCATCCGGCCCGTAGGATTTCTAGCTTTGGCGGATTTGAAAAACTCGGGGTTGGCTTGTTCCGTTTGCTGCCAGATGCCCCCATCAAAATACACCATGCCTGGAGAGACCACGTTGGCGCGGATGTTTTTAGCGGCGTTTTGTTTCGCAAAGCCTTTGATGAAGTGAACCATGGCGCTTTTCACCGGCCCATAGGATGAGGCATTAGAGGCGACGCTACTGGCAACTGAACCCACAGCGATGACAGCAGCATCGCCGTGTTGTGCGGCAGCCGCTTTTAAGAAATCTTTGCCCGCCTCGATCATATCCACCAGGCTGAAGATATCGACCTGGATATTCTTCATCCATGACTCCTTGTCGCCGCCTTGCGCCATGGCGCCAACGTTGGAGATCAAAATATCTAGGCCACCGAGTTGTTCGCCAGCCTCAGCAACCCACGTGGTCAACGCACCTTCAGCCAACACATCGACTTGCTTGCCAACAGCTTTAATACCTAATGCCGACAGGTCTGTCAGGGCTTGGTCTACCTCCGCTTGGCTACGAGCACAAATAGCAACATTGCAGCCTTCCGCAGCGAATGTGTCGGCGATAGCACGGCCAATGCCACGGGTGGCGCCAGTGATAAATACGTTGCGGCCTTTGAGTCCTAGATCCATGGTTGTTTCCCTTGTTTGTTTGATGAACTGCGAGCTAGTGCAAGCGTCGCATAATCTCATGAAAGCGTGCCTGAGCGCCATGTTTGATGGGTTGTCGTCAGCTGTCAACTGAAGGTAAGAAGCCACATTGCGCCAGTAACGGTGCCGCCTGGCGGATATGTTGCGCAACAGACGCATGGGCCTGGTCGAGTTGCGTGTCACGTTGCTGACGATAGTCGCGATAAGCCTCTGGCTCGGCGCTAGCCAGGCGGGTTTCGAGCTGGCGCACGCGCGGCATGATGTCGTAATAGCGCCGGTTCAGCGCAGCCAGCAGGGGCTGCACCTGCTTGACGAAATAGTCAGTGATCACCGTGCGGAATATGCGTGCTTGATGGTTTACCATGTCGGGGTAGCACAGAGGTTGGCGATCGAGGCGCTCAGTCATGAGTCGCCGGGCGCTGTCCATCGCGACATGGGCGCGTGACCAGCCGTGTTGTAGAGCGCCGCCTTCCTGGTTGCGCAGTACGGCCAGCGCCTCATGGAACTCGACGGCATCGATCTCATAGTTGCCATCGAGAATGCCTTGGGTCATTTGGTTCAGGTGGGTCAAGGCAAAATCGGTTCTTGAATCTGCGTTGGCAGGATAATCGGTGTCGTTCGAGTCGCGGCCCCAGAAGGCTCGAAACTCGGCGCCTCCCAGTGTGGCCCGCCACAGATAGGTTGGCAAAGCTTGTTGCTTGTGGATGGCAGCCCGGCGTAATTTTTCAGCAAGCGCGGGGTGGTCATCACTGATGAGAGCCAGACAACTGTCGACATGTTTGAGAAAATCGAGCTGTTGTAAGAGATCCTGGCTGGGTACAGCCAGCTTGCCTAGACTGCTGTTGCGGGCGGCGATAACCCGGTGCAGCTCACACTGCGACAGTTCAACAAATTCAAGCATATTCAAACTGGCTGTTTCCAAAGGAATCTGCAGCGCTCTCGGTCTCGGTAGCTTCAGGTCTGCGGGAGCCTCGGCGTGAAGTAGCGTCTGGCCTAGGCTCCGAGCCAGACGTTGTAGATAGTCGTCCAGGCGTTGATCCAGTGCGCCTCCACCATTGCAGCCGGTCAAGAGGGTCAGTACCAGGACAACGAGGGGCCCTGAGCCGGTCGTGCGTCTCCTCAATCTGCTTTGATGGATCTGACGGTGGGTAAAATTCATTGTTGGCAGGTTAACGGTTTTACCAGCTGGCGCCTATGATTGGAGTACACTGTCGCACCCCTTGCAGACACGCAGGGTGTCGCAACGATGATTTCCTCGCCAGGTGTTCAAATCCCGTGTACGCATTTCTAAAGATCGACAAAGACATTTTCCGCCAACTCATGTCCATAGCCTACCCCATGGTGATTTCACAGGGCGCTTTTGCGTTGATGATTTTCACTGATCGGTATTTCATGTCCTTGGTCAGCCCTACGCATATGGGCGCGGCACTGGGTGGTGGTGTGGCATCGTTTTTCACCATGTCGCTGTTTTTCGGCGTTCTATCCTATGGTAACGCGCTGGTGGCACAGTATTTTGGCGCAGGTCAGCTCGAAAAATGCCCCCGTGTACTCACCCAGGGGCTCATTCTGTGTCTCGGGTTTATGCCGCTGTTATTGCTCATCAGCTATTTTGTCGGTGACCTGTTTGCCTTTATGGGGCATGTGCCGGTGATGGTGGCGTTAGAGCAAGAGTACTATTACATTCTTATTTGGGGTGCGGTGGTGAGCCTTGTGAAGGCCTGTTTTGGGTCTTACTTTGCGGGTATTGGTGAAACTCGGGTGGTCATGATCGCTGATACGCTGGCCGTGGCACTCAATATACCGCTGACCTATATGCTGATCTTCGGGGTCGGTGGCCTGCCGGCTTTAGGCATTGCCGGTGCGGCCTGGGCAACGATCATCAGCACCTTGTTAGGCGTTGGCTTGTTCTTGGCGTTCTATCTGGCGGCCGAGCATCGACGGCGGTTTTTTCTGGCGACGTCTCTCGTGCTAGATCGAGGCATCATGCACCGCTACTTACGTCTCGGTTTACCCTCCGGGGTCGAGATGTTTCTCAATGTCGCAGCCTTTAACTTGTTTATGTTGATGTTTCAGTCCTATGGCATCGTCGAGGCAGCCGCGGCCTCTATCGTTCTGAACTGGGATATCGTCTCTTTCATTCCGATGATAGGTTTGAATGTTGCCTTGATTAGCCTCGTGGGGCGTTACATCGGTGAAGGTAATTTCGGTAAGGTACGGCAAGTCATTATCTGCGGTTTTGTGGCGGGCTTTGGTTACTCGGGGCTGCTGGCTTTGCTGTTTGCTTTGCAGCGAGGCACCCTGGTGCAGGTGTTTCTCAATGGCAACAGTGAAGACGCTGCCATTCTCGCCTTGGCATCACCGATGATGTTGGGTTTGGCAACCTACGCCATGGCCGATGCCATTTTGCTTGTTGTCGGTGGTGTGTTGCGTGGCGCGGGCGACACGCGCTGGATGATGTGGATGTCTGTGACGCTGCACTGGCTGATGTTGCTGGCGCAGTATCTGGTGATCAAGGTCTTCCAGCTCACGCCGTTGGTGTCCTGGAGTGTTTTCGTGCTGATGATTCTGGTGACGGCAGGGATTTACCTGTGGCGTATTCAGGGCCAGGCTTGGCGGACGCCGGAGGCTATTGCCAAGGTCATGGCCGAGCACTGAGAAAAAAGCACTGAGAAAAAAGCACCCCTAGCGTCGAACCGCGGGGACTTCCAGCGGCAAGCTGCCAGCACGCTGGCGCAGGAACAACTCAACTTCCGTATAGGTCTGGCTGCCAAGTTGATGTGGCTGTGCGCGTACGCCAATATCACAAGAGCGTAGGCGACGATGCAGTGAGCCTGCCGACTGCCACTCAAGACGATAAATCGGATAGCCATTACCGTGCCCCTGACTGATCTTGTCGCCTCGTAGCATCTCGCCAACACTGTCTTCGTGACAGTGTTGGCAGCCAAGATTGAGTTGACCCTTGCGCTGATAATAATAGGCCTCGCCGCGTTCTAGCTCTATCGCCAGGCTCGCCGGTACTGGTGCGAATGGCAGGCCTGTAGACTGATAACCAATGTACGCTGACAGGGCCAACGCTGGCGTGCTCTCGTAGCGAATGGGGGTTGCTTGTTGATGCGTCGTACGACAGTGCTGAATTTGCTGGGTAAGACTCATCAATTGTCCCGTGTCTGGATTGCGTTGTGGGAACGAGCGGGCCACACCTTGCATGTCTTTATGGCAATCGACGCACGCCTTGCCGCTACCCCCCGCAGCGGTCTGAAATAGCACTTCACCCTGGTCGACCCAGAGCATGCCAGGATTCTGGAAGTCATCGTCCTGCAGAGTTTGAGTATCACTCGATTGAAACGCGTAACCCGAGCGCGGCTCTGCAGCCCCTAGGTGTCCGCTCAAGCTGGCGCTTAACCAGACCGCTGCGAGCAGCAACAGCCCATGACTGCGCATCAGGGGTCGACGACGAGCAGGGTGCGTGTTTCAGTACTGACCTCGCCGTGTTGGTCCGTCCAGGTAAAGACCAGTTCGCCGGTGGTGGTTGCCAGCAGGTTAAACGCCATGAATGGATTGGCGGCAATGCCCGGGCCGAACTCAGCCTCAATCACGGGTTGGCCAAGATACTCACAAGTAAAGCGCGTCAGAATATTGCGTGGAATCATCTCGCCCATGTAGTCGATTCGGTAGCCGCTTTCCATGGGGTGTGACACCAGTGTCTTAATCTCGACCAGGGTATTGGCTTGAGCCTGGGTGGGGACTGAGATGCGTGTATTGATTAATGCCATGAGGTACCTACAACAAGGGTTCGATACAGGCGGCTAGGGTCACCACGATCTTACCGCGGGCAACCCACAGGGAATTGTCGTTCATGCGCGCCACGGCAGTGATGACTTGTGTGTCTGATAAGCGAATGCGGGTTGAGATGCTGGCTTTGCCGCTGGCGGCAAATAAGCGGTAGCGAGCGATCTCTGGCACGGGATTTTTTTCGGCGAACAAACGTATTTCGCTGACGTGGTCAACATCGGTCATGGGGCTGTCGACGCTGACGCTGAGGGGCACGGAGCTGCCATTTTCTGCCAACGCCGGCAGTTTCAGCGTTACCCTGTCAGTGTTGAACTCGGCGTTGCCATAAACGGTTTCCAGCGTTTGCCTGGCGGCGGCCGACAGCGACAAGGGGAGCAGGCTAATCAATAGGCTGCCGGCCGCATAGCCAATGAGTGAGCGTCTTTGCATCAGGTTAATCTGACTCTCGGTCGTCGGACCGCTGGGCACTTAGGTAAGCCACTAGGTGCTCAACTTCGTGAGCGTTGAGCACGGGTTGACCGGCAAATTCGGCCGCCACTTGATGGAGACCCTCGGTCTTAAAATAGGCGGGCATACGTGTACTTGGATTCAGGCGGCTACTGTCGACCACCCGATAGCGTAGTTGTCCGGCGGTCAGTCGATCACCAATATTGTCGAGGGGCGGGCCGATAGTACCTTGAAAGGCTTCGGCGTTGCTGGCCAGTTGATGACACAATAGGCAGTGACCCTTATCGCGGCGATTAAATATTTCCTGACCCTGGCGTATATCGCCGCTGACTGCCGCTAGTCTTGGCTGGCTATCACCGGTGGTGCTTGTCATGCAGGATGTCAGGCTCAAAGCGACACATGTTGTCATCAATGCCATGCGTGCAAGGCTCACCTGAGCACCTCTTGAGTGATTGTGTTGAACCAGTGGCGGGCATGGTCGGTTTCGTGTTGACTCACCCCGCAGGAAGATAGGAAATGTAAACCACATTTACTCGGATTGCAAAAGTAGCCTGATTGGGGTTTTTGCTAAAGGCAGTCGGTGAGGGCGGTTTTTTGGTAGAGGAAAACGAATGTCTGAATGGGCACCCCCGAGCTAGTACACCATGATACCTCCAAGATTAAGTCGGGCCGGGGTGCGCGTGCGGCGAGTTTGCTTAAGAAATCCACAGGTGAAAACAGGATAGGTGTCGCGCCACCACGAAACGGATTTTTCAGCTCATCCTGAATCTGACCATCGGCCCTGACTCGCTCCAATCGTCGATTTTTCTGTAATCTATCAATTGGAAACGCACCGCGGGCTTAGCCACGACCTATACGCCAGCTATGTCTTCAACGCAGGTATGACGTCACATGTGGGCATAAATAATTTTACCGATGAGAGACCCGTCATTGGCGAGACGTCTTATCCCATCATTGCGAATGGGCGGTATATGTTTGTTGGAATTGATATTGCCTTGTGAGCACATAAATAATTAGGAGCGAAGTGCCATCTTCATCTGCTATTGGAAAAGTCGGCTTCTTGGAAGGAGAAGCTAACTTACCCCGTCCACGCTGACGTTCGAGGCTACGGTGTAATGATCGAGTTCGGTTTTGAGGAATCTGGGGCAGATGACGCGTCTCATTACAACGACATCGCGATGACGCCATAAAGCTAAAGCGAGCAGCTGTGCCAATTTCCTATTCGGAATGGAAGCCCGAATATATATAGAATAGATCAACCGTCCCTCAGACCGCCCTACTTGTGATAATTTGGTCTCGGTTGGCTGCTGAACACTCACGCGAAAACGCCAATCCTGATAATACTATGAGGGACAAACAAGAAATGAATAATAATGTCTTATCGCTTGCTGGCACCCCGGCTGCAAGTCCGCTGGGCTATTTTAGTTGGACGTTTGGACAGGGCGCTCGTGACCCGTATTACATCATGGTTATTATCTACGTATTTTATCCATATTTTAGTAACACGGTGGTTGGCGATCCTGTAGCAGGCCAGGCGATGATTGGCTACATTACAGCAGGTGCAGGTTTTGTGCTGGCACTCACGGCTCCTTTCCTAGGGGCGATTGCTGACAAGGATGGTCGACGTAAGCCTTGGATTGTGGGCACCATTTTGGTGATGACTGTGGGTGCTTTTTCTCTGTGGTTTATCAAGCCAGAGGGGCAAGGCTTAAGTCTTGGTGTATCGCTAGCCATTTTATTTGCCATTAAGATCTGTTTTACCATCTCAGAAGTATTCCACAATGCCATGTTACCCTCCATTGCTCCTGTAAATCGGGTGGGCCTGATCTCTGGTCTGGCTTTTTCGCTAGGCAACGTTGGTGGATTAATGCTCATGTTATTCGTCTTAGTTGCGTTCTCGTTACCGGGCACCCAATCCTGGGCATTTTTGCCAGAAACACCTCTCTTTGGCATAGACCAGGCAACGCACGAACATAATCGCATTGTTGGCCCCATCGCCGGTACATGGATGTTGTTGATGACGTTGCCTATTTTGCTATTTACACCCGACGGTAAAGCGTCACCGTTGCCGATGTGGCAATTAGCAAAGGGAGGCGTGCGAGATGTTTTTCAGACGCTGAAACACGTGAGACACTACGCTAACATTGCGCGTTATCTACTTGCTCGCATGTTCTTTATTGACGGAATGGTGGGTGTACTCACGTTTGGCGGCATTTATGCATCTGGCACTTTTGGCTGGGATACTACAACTCTGCTTATTTTTGGCTTGTGCACCAGTGCATCGGCCATGTTTGGTGCATACTTGGGCGGGTGCCTCGACGATCGCATAGGGTCTATTCTTGCCTTGCAGATCGCGATAGGCACGAGTGCCTTAGTATTGCTGACGCTCGTTTCTGTGCAACCAGACACCATCTTGTATGTATTTAAGGTGGGTGCCGAACCCGTGTGGGACGCACCTTATTTTTCCTCACTACCTGAGCTCTTTTATTTTGGTACAAACCAAGTGTTTGCCATGTTCTTTGTGACAGGGTTGTCAGCATCCAGAACACTAATGGCACGTATTTCACCACCTGAAATGGTGACGCAATTTTTCGGACTGTTTGCTTTGTCGTCGACAGTTACTGCGTTTCTTGCGCCGCTGTTGGTCGCAACGGTCACCGATGTCTTTGAGTCGCAACGCATTGGCTTTGCCTCGCTAGCGTCGTTGATGGTCATTGGCGCGGTAATGTTGTTGAAGGTGAAAGAGGAGCAAGCGACGGCTATAGGCAAAACGTCGTGAGCAGGATAGAGCAGGATGCACGCCTATGAAATTCACGCTTATTCTGGCTAGGTCTTTGACGGTTACATTGTTACTCTTGACGAGTTTGGTGTGTGGCGCGTCAAATTCAATCGAGCAACAAACGTCCATGGTGGAAGGTCTTGCGCGGTTGGCGCCGGGTGTCGAGCGCAGTGCCTTGGCGCTAGCACTCGATGCCGAAGCGCTGGCCGCCATGGATCAAGCGCTGGGAGAGGCCTACAATTCACCGCGGGATCAGGAAGATTTGATCGCCCTCGCCCAGCAGGCCCACATATCCAGCATCTACCTATATGGCGACACCGACCCGCGAGCCATCGCTAGCCAATATGACCTAGCTCGTGTTTACACAAGAATGGGGCGTCAATCACCAGCCAAACACCACATTAAGCAGTCCTACGACCAAGTGTTGCAGTTCCATCCCGGCGGCCGCTTACACGGCAGAATCGCAACCAGCATGGCTCTGGCTTTCCAGAATAATGGCGCGGCATTTACTACTCCCTTGTTGGATCTCGCAGAAGAAATTTTAATCTTACATGGTGGCGCAACCAGCCTTCAGATGGCGCGTTTAGTAGACGTGCGAAAGGAGCTCGAGATGGGCTTCGGAGTTTTTTCAAAGGCTGCTGAGCATGCAGGCAGAGTTGTTAAGATCCTCGGAGATCTGCCTGATACCGATGAGAAGTACCTACGATGGAGCAAGATTGATGCTGAAATGATGCGACTGATAGGGTCGAATCGATTCACTCTCGTCGAGCTGCTCACCAACTTTGACGACATATATGAGCCTTGGCTAATGGCAGATCCTGCCGAGCACGTTCGTTGCCTGAGCGAGAGACTGCAAGTTACACGCTGGCCCTTGCAACCATTAGTGCTGCAAACCTGCGATGGCGGCCTGACCGAACTTGATCGCCAGAAATTGATCTTCCACATGGGCATGGCTGTCGGTGTGACCGGTAATTTCGAGATTCTCGATAAATATGAGGGTCTCTACGAGCAACATTTTTCCAGTCCCTTACCCAGCGAGGTGGACTTACTCAGATTAATCACCAAGGGACAATATGCAAAGGCGCTAAATTTACTGAAGGTTTTTGGGGGAGCTGTTGTCGCCATAAACGGCGAATACCATCCGCGTGCCGCAGAGTACCTAAGCCAATTGGCCAGTGTGCATCGATGGTTGGGTGAAGGTGAAGAAGCAGCAAGGCTTTCACGACTGGCGCTAGGCATTTACGTCCGTGAAGCGCCAACAGACTTGGTCTCTATTAGTGGACTGATGATCAAGCTGGGCATCTATGCCGCACGCACCGGTGATTATCAGGATGCTGAGCGATATTTTGCTGCAAGCGAAAAGCTCATTGATCAGCAACCCGTACCTGAGAGCAACCTCTCTGCCGGTTCCGAGGAAATGAGTTTGGCAGCTGCAGTACTTGATATTCGCCCTTCTCAAACGGAGCGCGCTTACCTTTATCTGGCCCTCGGTAAATTTGATGATGCCAGGGTAATACTTGAGTCCGACCTGGCGACCAAACAAGCACAGCGAGGTGAAGGCTTAGCATTGGTCAGCCCAAAGACCGCATTGATTGACTTCTATGAATCACTCAACGACCAAGGGCGAGCTGCCACGCTGATACGAGAAGTGATCGGTTCGTTTAGCCCAATATTTCTTCAGGAATATCCTGTGATTGAAGTCGAGTTGTTGTTGGCAAGGCTCGCGCGAATGGAAGGAAGCTATGTACTAGCACGCAGTCATCTGCGACGGGCAATAACATTGTCAGGTGATCTTGCATCGAGTCACTTAAGGTTCTCTAACATCTATCGAGACCTCGCTGTGCTTGAGATGGCCGACGGGCGTTATGCTGAAGCCCTCGTGGCACTGCAACAATTACTCGATCACCCGTTTATTGCTGGAAATTTGCAAAAGTCTGCACTGATACGCGTCGAGATGGGGCAGGCACTGCTGGCGCTCGGTCAGACTCGGGTCGCCGTCGCGACGATTGAGGAGGCGCTGATTGACCTCACTGTCTATGGCAACGCGATGACCCTGTGGAATGCCGAGGCAGTGATGAGCAGCGCATTGTATCAACAAAAAAATCTTGGTGGCGCGATCTACTTCGGCAAACTGGCTGTCAATCATCTACAGGAGATTCGCGCAGGCCTGACCAATTTCAGCCAACCATTGCAGACCTCCTTTTTGGGTGATAAGAACCACGCCTATCGCACACTGGCTAACGCGTTGATTGAGGTAGGTGAGTTGGGGCAGGCACAGGCGGTGATGGCGATGCTCAAGCAGCATGAGTATGCCAATTTCATAACCCGCGGCGATCAAGCCCTAAATGATGCCGCTGCAATACTGCTGTTTAACAGCAGGGAAGAGAAAACGACTAACGACTATACCGCGACTTCAAGTAGCCTTGCTTCATTGAATCAGCAGATTCGTGTGCTGCAGCGACGTAGTCGCGATGGCAGCATTTCCAGCGACGAACAAAAACAGCTTAAGTCCCTGAAGCGTTCTGCCAACAAGGAGCGCAAGGCATTCCGGAATGAAATTCGCGCGATTCAAAAAGAATTCGCCAACCTTAGTACGGACCGAATTGTGGAACTAGGTGAGAAGAACTTGGACAGCCTTGGTGCCATGCAGGGTAGCATTAAGCGTTTGGGTCCAGATGTGGCGCTTGTGCACTTTCTGGTTTTGCCAGAAAAGGTCCGCATGATTGTTACCACAGGCGCTCAGCAAATTTCACTGGTTAGCAATATGGATCAGGCGGAGCTAAATCGGCTTATCTTCAATTGGCGGGCATCGATCGACGACATAGATGACGATGTTGACGAATTAGGCCTGGAGCTCTATCGCCTATTGTTTGAGCCCCTTGAAGCGACCTTGCAGGCCGATCAAGTTAGTACAGTCATGGTGTCATTAGATGGAGTCTTACGCTACTTGCCGTTCGCTGCATTGCATGATGGCAAGGGCTATTTAGCGCAGCGATACCAGTTTTCACTCTTCACTCCTGCTGCCCGCACTTCTATGGAGCGAAAACCACAAGCTAATTGGAGTGTAGCGGCTTTTGGTGTCAGCAAATCTTTCAACAATTTTGCAGCGCTGCCTGAAGTCCCTCTCGAGCTCAACAATATCGTCAGTCAAGAGGCGGATGATGCGGGTGTTCTACCAGGGCTCGTAGTTTTGGATGAGCAATTCACCAACGACCGATTCTCTGAGGTGCTTAATGCAGACAATCGCTATCCCGTAGTGCACATCGCCAGCCACTTTGACTTTGTGCCGGGCCGTGAATCGGATTCATTTTTGTTAACTGCCAGCGGTGGTTTGTCGGTTGACGACATTCAGTTTGGGGATTATCCCATGCAGGATGTTGAGCTGTTGACCTTGTCTGCCTGCAACAGCGGTCTGTCTGGTATAGGTGCTGACGGTGCTGAAATCGAGGGCCTCGCCACTCTGGCGCAGAACAAGGGTGTTGCGGCGGTGATCGCCACATTATGGCCAGTGGCCGATGCCAGTACAGGCCAATTCATGAGTGATTTCTATCGGATCCATACCGCCCGTGGTGTTAGCAAAGCGGCAGCCTTGCAAGAGACACAGCGCCTGTTCATTGAAGGTGACTCTGCCTCTGTCTATGGACACCCGTATTTTTGGGCGCCGTTCATACTGATGGGCAATTGGTTGTGATGGTTGCGCTTCAATATGATCTAGGATTTTCTGGATTATGTCTGGGTCAGTGATGTACCTCGGCGGCCTCCGGCGATGACACGCATAGTTCCGCCACACAAGCACAAGGGGCATAGGGTGATATCGATGTTTAAGACGCTCTTGCTTCGTTGAGCCCAGATTAGTGGGGCAACACGTTCGTTCCGATTCGCGGCGTCTTCAGTCATGTTGTGTTTTTTGTCATCACTTTTGTCCCCAACTGAAAAGAGTCCTCAACTGAAAAGAGTCCTCAACTGAAAAGAGTCCTCAACTGAAAAGAGTCCTCACTTAATCCCTGTGCTTTCAGCCGGTGGCGCCAAACCCCGCGACGATTTCCTGCAGTTCCGCGGTTATCTGTTCCTGCCGCAGGTGACGGAAATGCTGCATCAATAAGTCTTGTTTGTCGCCAATATTTTTCTCTGCGCTCTGCATGGTCACTAGTCGCATACTGTGTTCGCTGGCCTGGGATTCAGCGCAGGCGCGAAACAGCGAAACAAACAGCTGCTGACGAATCAGGTCCTCGAGTAATGCAGGTGCCGGTTGGGAAACCACAGGCAGTCGCCGTCGTGGCCAGGCACCGAGGCCACGACGCTGGTAGTCGTTAAGTTCAACGGGCAGAAGGGTTTTGGCGCAGGCAGGGTGTTCTGCACCGGGCAGGTACTGATGGTAGAACAACTCGACCCGGTCAATTTCGTGATGAGCCTGCCAGGATTCAATGGCAGACAATATCTGTTCTACGCTGCTGCCGATCTGATTCACCGATGCTGGTAGCGGCAAAAGGGTGGCGGACAGCAAGCCCTTGAGACGCAGGCCCATACCTAATATTTGCGCGGGCGAGCCGGTGTTCATTGATGAATGGTGTTCCTGCTGGTAGGCCACAATGGATTCATTGAAGTGTCCGCAGAGGCCGTGATCTGAGCCGAAAATAATCGCCCCGTGTCGCGCCTGCCGGGTGGCAACCTGCGGCAAGGGCGCAGTGGGTAGCGCCGCAGTCGCGACACACAGGCCCAGATCAACAACCTCGGCATAGTCCCTGAGTGATGTCGTGGCAGCTTCATATTGGTGGATATTAGCCGCGGCCAGGCTTTTCATTGTGCGAACAATGTTGTTAAGACTGTCTAAGCTCGTTAGCTTATGCTTGATTGATTCCAGGCTCTCCATGGTCTGACTCCTCAGGCTTGGTTTTGATAAGCCTGCTGACTGCGGTGGTTATCAGTGCTTGCAGCTGATGCCAATCCTCATCCGTCAGCGGCGTGGTCGACGCCAGCTTCTGCGCCAATTGTGGTGTCTGTTCCACCAACGCCAGACGAATCAGTTGTTCCGCGTGGGACATGGTGTCCACGCTGATAGCATCCAGCAGGCCAGACGTTGTGGCGTACAGCACGGCAATCTGGTCGGCGACCGGTAGGCAGCTGTATTCCTCTTGCTGCAGGCTGGCCCTGACCCGTTCTCCCCGAGCAATAATGTCGCGACTGGTCGCGTCCAGGCGGGTGCCAAACCGGGAGAAGGTCTCAAGTTCAAGAAACTGGGCGTAAAACAGGCGAAGGTCACCAGCAACTTTACGATAGGCAGGCAGCTGAGTTTTGCCGCCGACCCGCGATACCGACAGTCCTACATCAACCGCCGGCAGCAGGCCTCGTTTCGCCAACGAAGGGCTGAGGAGGATCTGGCCGTCGGTAATGGAAATAAGGTTGGTTGGAATGTAGGCTGAGATATCACCCGCCTGCAGTTCGACAATGGGCAGGCAGGTGAGAGAGCCGCCACCAAGCTCTGTCCTCAGGTGCGTTGCCCGCTCGAGCAGGCGCGAGTGAATGTAAAAAATATCGCCAGGATAGGCTTCCCTCCCGGGTGGCCGCCGCAGCAACAAGGATAGCTCTCGATAGGCCCGTCCATGCCGGGTCAGGTCGTCCAGTATTAACAGCACATCTCGGCCCTGAAACATGAAGAATTCTGCAATGGCCATGGCAGCATAGGGGGTAATGTACTGCAGGCCGGGGGGGTCCTCGCCCGAGGCGACGATGACCAGGCTGTGGGTCATGGCGTTGTGTTGTTTGAGGGTGTTGATAACT